>Ga0207650_10000157_pt1 | contig 81959 bp, 76 predicted proteins | sample KBSS63metaG_FD_184325 | JGI IMG/M metagenome (GOLD analysis project Ga0207650, IMG submission 184325) | Switchgrass rhizosphere microbial communities from Kellogg Biological Station, Michigan, USA - KBS S6-3 metaG (SPAdes) (version 2) | ecosystem: Host-associated > Plants > Roots > Rhizosphere...
CCATAAGAGCCACGCCTAATGCGACCATTTTTCAAGACATGGCTAACCATTTGCCTATTAATGCCACTGGCCGCCCACGCCACCAATCGTGAGCAACGACTTCCGAACGTTAACGGTTTTACCCCTAAAGTCCACAGCACCCCAAGCACTGCCAAATCGGTAAAGCCGACCGTCAGCCGCCCGACTCAACTGAGCAAGGCCCACGGTAAAACAGCCCCAGGCCTGATGGCAGTCAACACCAAGCAAAGCAGCAACGTCCTCAGCCGCGCTGTAAATGTGCTCGGTACGCCTTATCGTTGGGGCGGCAGCAGCCCAAGTAAAGGGTTCGACTGCAGCGGCCTGGTGAAATATGCGTTTAACGACGTCGCCGCCGTGGACTTGCCACGCACCTCCAATGCCATGGCCGCTGGCCACGGGCAGAAGGTTGACCGCAAGGATCTGAAACCCGGCGACCTATTGTTCTTCAAACTCAAGAGCCGCCAGGTGAACCACGTTGCCATCTACCTGGGCAACGACCGCTTCATTCACGCACCGCGTCGTGGCAAGTCGGTAAGCATCGACACCCTGAAAAAACCGTTCTGGGACAAGAACTACGTGATTGCCAAGCGGGTTCTGCCCAAAGAGCAGAACAGCTTGCGGGTAGTGCAGCGCTGATCCAAAGCTGAAACGCCGTAAATGTGGGGGGTTTGCTCCCGATGGCAGTGAGTCAGCTACAAATAAGCTGACTGATCCACCGCTATCGGGAGCAAGTCGAATCGTCGCACCGCCCCTCCCACATTTGATTTTTGTCGTTCACAAACCCTCAGATATCCCCAGGCACCCGCGCTTTCTCTCGCGCCTCTTCACGGCTGATCACTCCCTCCGTGACCAGCGCCTTCAAACTCATATCCAGCGTTTTCATCCCCAGCGCCCCGCCCGTCTGGATCGCCGAGACCATCTGCGCCACCTTGTCCTCGCGGATCAGGTTACGAATGGCTGGTGTGCCCAGCATGATTTCATGGGCCGCCACGCGCCCGCCGCCGAGCCTCTTCACCAGTACCTGGGACACCACGGCTTGCAGCGACTCCGACAGCATCGAACGCACCATGGCTTTTTCACCTGCTGGGAACACATCCACCAGGCGGTCTACGGTCTTTGCCGCCGAGGTGGTGTGCAAGGTGCCGAACACCAAGTGCCCGGTCTCTGCCGCCGTCAACGCCAGGCGAATGGTTTCCAGGTCGCGCAACTCGCCCACCAGGATCACATCCGGGTCTTCGCGCAGTGCCGAGCGCAGCGCTGCCGCAAAGCTGTGCGTATCACGGTGTACCTGGCGTTGATTGATCAGCGCGGTTTTCGGCCTGTGGATAAATTCGATGGGGTCTTCCAACGTGAGGATGTGCTGGCGCCGGTGCTGGTTGAGATGATCGATCATCGCCGCCAGGGTGGTGGACTTACCGGAGCCGGTAGGCCCGGTCACCAGTACCAGGCCGCGCGGCAACTGGGCGATACGCTGGAATACATCGCCCAAGCCCAGGTTCTCCAAACTCTGGACCTCGGCCGGGATGGCGCGAAACACTGCGCCCATGCCGCGATCCTGCTGGAACACGTTTGCCCGGAACCGCGCCACGCCGGGCAGCTCGAAGGAAAAATCCGTTTCAAGAGATGTTTCGAAATCGTTTTGTTGGTGCTCGTTGAGCAAAGGGCTTAACAAGTCCGCAACTTGCCGGGATGAAAGCACCGGCCAATCCAGGGGCCAAACCTCGCCATCGATTCTCAGCATAGGCACCAGGCCAGCCGACAGATGCAGGTCGGAGGCGCCCCGGCGCACCCCAACCGTAAGCAATTCAGTGATATCCATAGGGCTTTCCATTTCCAGTAGAATGCCGCGGACTCCATATCCACGGGCGCATCTTGAATGTCGACGATAGCAGACAATATCGGCCAGGTTAGCGGGCGCATCCGCGCCGCGGCCGAGGCCGTGCAACGTGACGCAAACAGCATCCACCTGCTGGCCGTGAGCAAGACCAAACCCGCGCCAGCTGTGCGCGAAGCCTATGCCGCCGGGCTGCGCGACTTCGGCGAGAACTATCTGCAGGAAGCCTTGGGTAAACAGGCCGAATTGACCGACCTGCCCTTGAGTTGGCACTTCATCGGCCCCATTCAATCGAATAAGACTCGCGCCATCGCCGAGAACTTCGACTGGGTGCATTCCGTGGACCGCCTCAAAATTGCCCAACGCCTGTCCGAACAACGCCCGGCCGAGCTGCCGCCGCTGAACATTTGCATTCAGGTCAACGTGAGTGGCGAAGCCAGCAAGTCCGGCTGCACGCCCGCCGACCTGCCGGCCCTGGCCAACGCGATCAGCGCCCTGCCGCACTTGAAGCTGCGCGGTTTGATGGCGATTCCCGAGCCGACAGAAGATCGGGCCGAGCAAGATGCGGCGTTCGCCACCGTGTGCGACCTGCAAGCCCGTTTGAACCTGCCGCTCGACACACTTTCCATGGGCATGAGCCACGACCTTGAGTCGGCTATCGCCCAGGGTGCCACCTGGGTGCGGATCGGTACCGCCCTGTTTGGTGCCCGCGACTACGGCCAGCCATGAAATGGCTGACTTCCCTCTGAGTAAGGACCTGTCATGAGCAACACGCGTATTGCCTTTATCGGCGCCGGAAACATGGCGGCCAGCCTGATCGGCGGCCTGCGGGCCAAGGGCCTGGACTCCACGCAGATCCGCGCCAGCGATCCGGGTGAAGAGACCCGCGCCCGCATCAGCACCGAACATGGCATCAACACCTTCGCCGACAATGCCGAGGCCATCCAGGGCGTCGACGTGATCGTGCTGGCGGTCAAGCCGCAGGCCATGAAGGCCGTGTGCGAGAGCCTGCGCCCGAGCCTGCAGCCGCACCAACTGGTGGTGTCCATTGCCGCCGGCATCACCTGCGCCAGCATGAACAATTGGCTCGGCGCCCAGCCGATCGTGCGCTGCATGCCCAATACCCCGGCGCTGCTGCGCCAGGGTGTAAGCGGCCTGTACGCCACCGCCCAAGTGAGCGCCGAACAGCGTGAGCAGGCCCAGGAGTTGCTGTCCGCCGTGGGCATTGCCCTGTGGCTGGAACAGGAGCAGCAACTGGACGCGGTCACCGCCGTGTCCGGCAGCGGCCCGGCCTATTTCTTCCTGCTGATCGAGGCCATGACCGCCGCCGGCGTGAAGCTGGGGCTCTCCAAGGAAGTTGCCGAGCAACTGGCCGAGCAAACCGCCCTGGGCGCGGCGAAGATGGCCGTCACAAGCGATGTGGACGCGGCCGAGTTGCGCCGTCGCGTAACGTCACCGGGCGGCACCACGCAAGCTGCGATCGAATCGTTCCAGGCCGGGGGCTTTGAAGCCCTGGTAGAAAAAGCACTGGGTGCCGCGGCGCATCGTTCGGCCGAAATGGCCGAGCAGCTGGGCAAATAGTCGTCTCCCTACGAAGGAATACATGATGCTTGGACTCAATGACGCCCTGATCTTCATCATCCAGACCTTGGGCAGCCTGTACCTGCTGATCGTGCTGATGCGTTTTATCCTGCAACTGGTGCGGGCGAACTTCTACAACCCGCTGTGCCAGTTCGTGGTGAAAGCCACCCAGCCGCTGCTCAAGCCACTGCGCCGCATAGTGCCGAGCATGTTCGGCCTGGACATGTCGTCGCTGGTGCTGGCACTGCTGCTGCAGATCCTGCTGTTTGTGGTGGTCTTGATGCTAAATGGCTACCAGGCCTTCACGGTGCTGCTGTTGCCGTGGGCGCTGATCGGTATCTTCTCGCTGTTTTTGAAGATCATCTTCTGGTCGATGATCATCAGCGTGATCCTCTCCTGGGTCGCACCCGGCAGCCGCAGCCCTGGGGCAGAACTGGTGTACCAGATCACCGAGCCGGTGCTGGCGCCGTTCCGTCGCCTGATCCCCAACCTGGGCGGCCTGGATATCTCGCCGATCTTCGCGTTTATCGCGATCCAACTGATCCAGAGCTGGGTGATTCCGCGCCTGGCATTCTATGCGTTCATGCCTAAAGAGCTGTTTGGCTTGATCTGACACGCGGAACAAATGTGGGAGCAAGTCGCGCACCGCGCTCCCACATTTTGCTCCGTGCGGGCCTTTGCTTGCCGCTGGGGTTCCCGCTCTTTAGACTTACGCCTCATTTAAACGAGAGCAGGGTCGATGCCAGCTGCCTTCCCCCCCGATTCTGTTGGACTGGTCGTGCCGCAAGTGGCGCACTTCAGCGAACCCCTGGCCTTGGCCTGCGGTCGCTCGCTGCCAGCCTACGACCTGATCTATGAAACCTACGGCCAATTGAATGCCACGGCGAGCAACGCCGTGCTGATCTGCCACGCCCTGTCCGGCCATCACCACGCCGCCGGTTTCCACTCTGCCGACGAGCGCAAGCCCGGCTGGTGGGACAGCTGCATCGGCCCCGGCAAGCCCATCGATACCACCAAGTTCTTTGTGGTCAGCCTGAACAACCTCGGCGGTTGCAACGGTTCCACCGGCCCCAGCAGCCTCAACCCGGAAACCGGCAAGCCATTCGGCGCCGACTTCCCCGTGCTCACGGTGGAAGACTGGGTGCACAGCCAGGCGCGCCTGGCCGACCTGCTCGGCATCAACCAGTGGGCGGCGGTGATCGGCGGCAGCCTGGGCGGCATGCAGGCATTGCAATGGACCATCACTTACCCGGATCGAGTGCGCCACTGCCTGGCCATCGCCTCGGCCCCCAAGTTGTCGGCACAGAACATCGCCTTCAACGAAGTGGCGCGCCAGGCAATCCTTACCGACCCCGAGTTCCACGGCGGCTCGTTCCAGGAAGCGGGTGTGATCCCCAAGCGCGGCTTGATGCTGGCGCGGATGGTCGGGCATATCACTTACCTGTCCGACGATTCCATGGGCGAGAAATTCGGCCGTGGCCTCAAGAGCGAGAAGCTCAACTACGACTTCCACAGCGTCGAATTCCAGGTGGAAAGCTACCTGCGCTATCAGGGCGAGGAGTTTTCCGGGCGTTTCGATGCCAATACCTACCTGCTGATGACCAAGGCCCTGGACTATTTCGACCCGGCTGCCAATCACGACGATGACCTGGCGAAAACCTTCGAGCACGCCACAGCCAAGTTCTGCGTGATGTCATTCACCACCGACTGGCGCTTCTCACCGGCGCGCTCGCGTGAGCTGGTGGATGCCCTGATGGCCGCCAAGAAAGACGTCTGCTACCTGGAGATCGACGCACCGCAAGGCCACGACGCCTTCCTGATTCCGATCCCACGCTACCTGCAGGCGTTCAGTAACTACATGAACCGTATTTCGCTTGTGAGAACGCCATGAGAGCCGACCTGGACATCATCCAAGACTGGATCCCCGCCGGCAGCCGCGTGCTCGACCTGGGCTGCGGCGACGGCGAACTGCTGAGCTGGCTGCGCGACCACAAGCAAGTCACCGGCTACGGCCTGGAAAACGATCCGGACAACATCGCCCAGTGCGTGGCCAAGGGCATCAACGTCATTGAGCAGGACCTGGACAAGGGCCTCGGCAACTTTGCCAGCAACAGCTTCGACATCGTGGTGATGACCCAGGCCCTGCAAGCGGTGCATTACCCGGACCGGATCCTCGACGAAATGCTGCGCGTAGGCCGCCAGTGCATCATCACCTTCCCCAATTTCGGGCACTGGCGCTGCCGCTGGTACCTGGCCACCAAGGGCCGCATGCCGGTATCGGATTTCCTGCCCTACACCTGGTACAACACGCCGAACATCCACTTCTGCACCTTTGAAGACTTCGAAGCGCTATGTGGCGAGCGTGAAGCCAAGGTGATCAACCGCCTGGCCGTCGATCAACAGCATCGCCACGGCTGGGCGAGTAAGCTATGGCCCAACCTGTTGGGCGAAATCGGTATCTACCGGGTCAGCAGCCCTGGCCTGACCGACCACAAGATTGCCGTCTAATCATTTCAAGAGGGACGCTCATGAGTCGTCTGGCTATTTTTCTACTGACTGCGTGCCTGGGCGCCAACGCCATGGCTGCGGACACTATCGACGCGAATCGCAAGAAAGACTTCGGTGACATCACGGTTCACTACAACACCTTTACCTCAAGCTTCCTGCCGCCAGAGACTGCACAGAAAATCGGCGTGGTGCGCAGCAAGGAAAAGGGCTTGATCAATGTGACCGTGATCAAGGGCGTGACCCCAGTCGCCGCGCAGGTGACCGGGACCATCAAGGACTTGGGTGGTAAAAGCGAGATCCTGACGTTCAAGCAAATCGAAGAGAAAGGCGGGATCAGCTACCTGGCGCCCTACTCCGTGACGCAGCGCGAATACAAGACGTTCACCATCAACGTCGAAACCGGTGGCAAAGCCCACGGTTTCCAATTCAACCAAGAACTGTTCCCGGCCAACTGATGACGCTCACACAACTCGTACTGGCCAGCCACAACGCCGGCAAACTCAAAGAACTGCAGGCCATGCTCGGCGAGTCCGTGCAACTGCGCTCAATTGGCGAGTTCAGCCAGGTGGAGCCCGAAGAGACCGGCCTGTCGTTCGTCGAGAACGCCATCCTCAAGGCCCGCAATGCCGCGCGCATTTCCGGCCTGCCGGCGTTGGCGGATGACTCTGGCCTGGCCGTGGACTTCCTCGGCGGCGCCCCTGGCATCTACTCGGCCCGTTACGCCGACGGCAAAGGCGATGCCGCCAACAACGCCAAGCTGCTCGACGCTCTCAAGGACGTGCCGGACGTGATGCGCGGCGCGCAGTTCGTCTGTGTGCTGGCCTTGGTGCGCCATGCGGACGACCCACTGCCGATCCTATGCGAAGGCTTGTGGCACGGGCGCATCCTGCATGCGGCCAGTGGCGAGCATGGTTTTGGCTATGACCCGCTGTTCTGGGTGCCGGAGCGCAATGTCTCCAGCGCCGAACTGAGCCCGGCCGACAAGAACCAGATCAGCCACCGCGCCCGTGCAATGGATCTGCTGCGCCAACGCCTGGGCCTGAAATGACCCACGACACTCCGGCGCTGGCGCTGATCCATGGCGGCGCGCAACCACCTCGGGCGGCCTTGCCGGTACTGCCGCCCCTGGCGCTGTATATCCACATCCCGTGGTGCGTGCGCAAATGCCCCTATTGCGACTTCAACTCCCATACCGCAAGCGCAGTGCTTCCGGAAGAAGAGTACGTAGACGCCTTGCTGGCTGACCTGGACCAGGACCTGCACGCCGTTTACGGGCGGGAGCTGAGCTCGATCTTCTTTGGTGGCGGCACGCCCAGCCTGTTCAGCGCAGCGGCACTGGGCCGCCTGCTCGAGGGCGTGGAAGCGCGCATCCCGTTTGCCGGCGATATCGAAATTACCCTGGAAGCCAACCCCGGCACCTTCGAACAAGAAAAGTTCGTGGCGTATCGCAAACTGGGGATCAATCGCCTGTCCATCGGCATCCAGAGCTTCCAACAGGCAAAACTCGAGGCGCTGGGCCGCATCCACAACGGCGATGAGGCCGTTCGCGCCGCCGGCATGGCGCGCCAGGCCGGGTTCGATAACTTCAACCTGGACCTGATGCACGGCTTGCCCGACCAGTCCCTCGACGACGCCCTGAGCGACCTGCGCCAGGCCATCGCACTCAAGCCCACACATTTGTCGTGGTACCAGTTGACCCTGGAACCCAACACCGTGTTCTGGAACCAGCCGCCCGCGCTGCCGGAAGACGACACCCTGTGGGACATTCAGGAAGCTGGCCAGGCACTGCTGGCCGAGCACGGTTACGCCCAATACGAAGTGTCGGCCTACGCCCAACCGGGCCGCCCGGCACGGCACAACCTGAATTACTGGAGCTTCGGCGACTTTATCGGCATCGGCGCCGGCGCCCATGGCAAGCTCAGCCATCCGGACGGGCGTATCGTGCGCACTTGGAAAACCCGCGCACCAAAGGACTACCTCAACCCGGCCAAAAGCTTCCAGGCCGGTGCGAAGGAACTGACCAACGACGAGCTGCCCTTCGAGTTCCTGATGAACGCGCTGCGCCTCACCGACGGCGTCGACGCCAGGCTTTATGCCGAACGTACCGGCCTCGACCTGGCCAGCCTTGACGAGGCGCGTCGCGAGGCAGAACAAAGTGGCTTAATGCAGGTCGAACCGTCACGCCTGGCGGCTACCGACCGCGGGCAACTCTTTCTCAATGACCTGCTGCAGAAGTTTTTGAGCTGACGCTCTTAAGGAAATCGAATGGATTTGGTACTCGACCTGCTCGCCACCGTATCCCGCTGGAGCCGTAGCAACCTGTCGGAAATCTCCCTGGCCCTCGTCGGCTGCTTGCTGGTGCTGTTCGGCGCCGACATCAAGGGCTGGGTCGAAGCGCGCCTGGGCAGCATCGCCGGCGCCCTGCGCGTGCCGCTGATGGCCCTGCTATGCATGATCGGCAGCGGTGCCGCGCTGATCTACGCCACGCCGTGGATTGTGCGAGGGTTGAGCCAGTTCAACAACTACAGCCTGGCGCCGGTGCTGGTGGTGGTGCTGGTGTTGATTGGGGTAGTGGCTGACCGCCGCTGATCTCAAACCCAACACATAACAAATGTGGGAGGGGGCTTGCCCCCGATAGCGGTGTGTCAGCCACCAAATCTTTGGCTGACACACCGCTATCGGGAGCAAGCCCCCTCCCACATTTGATTGCATTACAAGTCAGTGGCGAGTTAAGCCAACTTCTCGAACTTCAAATCCCAAACCCCATGCCCCAATCGCTCACCGCGACGCTCGAACTTGGTGATTGGACGCTCAGCCGGGCGCGGCACGCATTTGCCGTCCTCTGCCAGGTTGCGGTAGCCAGGGGCGACGTTCATCACTTCCAGCATGTATTCGGCATACGGCTCCCAGTCGGTGGCCATGTGCAGAATGCCGCCCACTTTCAGCTTGCTGCGCACCAGTTCGGCGAAGGACGCCTGGACGATGCGGCGCTTGTGATGACGGGCTTTGTGCCAAGGGTCGGGGAAGAACAGCATCAGACGATCGAGGCTGTTGTCGGCGATGCAGCGGTTGAGCACTTCGATCGCGTCGCAGTCGTAAACCCGTAGGTTGGTCAGGCCCTGGGTCAGCACGCCGTTGAGCAAAGCACCGACACCCGGACGGTGTACTTCCACGCCGATGAAGTCCTGGTCCGGCGCGGCGGCGGCCATTTCCAGCAGGGAATGGCCCATGCCGAAGCCGATTTCCAGGGAACGCGGGGCCGAACGGCCGAACACCTGGTCGTAATCCACCGGCGCGTCGGCAAGCGGCAATACGAACAGCGGCGTGCCTTGCTCCAGGCCTTTTTGCTGGCCTTCGGTCATGCGACCGGCGCGCATCACAAAGCTCTTGATGCGACGGTGCTTGGACTCGTCGCCTGCTTCCAGGGTGTTCGGCGTTTCGTTTGATTCAGTCATCAATGGCTCTTACTTGATCAGACCATCCAGCGGCGAAGAGGCGCTGGCGTAGAGTTTTTTCGGCATGCGCCCGGCGAGGTAGGCCAGGCGGCCCGCGACGATGGCGTGGTTCATGGCTTGCGCCATCATGATCGGTTGCTGGGCATGAGCGATGGCCGAGTTCATCAGCACCGCGTCGCAGCCCAGTTCCATGGCGATGGTCGCGTCGGAGGCAGTGCCCACGCCCGCATCCACCAGCACCGGGATCTTGGCTTCTTCGAGGATGATTTGCAGGTTGTAAGGGTTGCAGATACCCAGGCCGGAGCCGATCAGACCGGCCAGCGGCATCACTGCGATGCAGCCGATTTCGGCCAGTTGACGTGCAATGATGGGGTCATCGCTGGTATAGACCATCACGTCAAAGCCTTCCTTGACCAGGGTCTCGGCGGCCTTGAGGGTTTCGATCACGTTGGGAAACAGGGTTTTCTGGTCGGCCAGCACTTCCAGCTTCACCAGGTTATGACCGTCGAGCAGCTCGCGGGCCAGGCGGCAGGTGCGCACGGCTTCGATGGCGTCGTAGCAACCGGCGGTGTTCGGCAAAAAGGTGTAGCGGTCCGGTGACAGCACTTCGAGCAGGTTCGGCTCGCCCTCGATCTGGCCGAGGTTGGTGCGACGCACGGCGAAGGTGACGATTTCGGCGCCCGAGGCTTCGATGGCCAGGCGGGTCTCTTCCATGTCGCGGTACTTGCCGGTGCCGACCAGCAAACGGGACTGGTAGGTACGACCGGCCAGGACGAAAGGCTTGTCGCTACGAACGATGCTCATGGGAAATCCTCGTAATGGGGTGAGGTTCTGCAGAATCCGGGGAGGCGACTAGCCGCCGCCAATGGCATGGACCACTTCGACCTGATCGTTTTCTTTCAGCGCGGTCTCGGCGTGCTGGCTACGCGGGACGATATCCAGGTTGAGCTCCACTGCGACGCGACGCCCGGTCAGGTCCAGGCGGGTCAGCAGGGCCGCAACGGTTTCACCGTCGGGCAGTTCAAAGGGTTCGCCGTTCAACTGAATGCGCATGCCACGGGCCGCCATCGTTTTTAGGGGCCAGCATTCTAGCCCGATTGGGGCATGAAGGTCAGCTCCAAGCGTCAAGCGGTCACAGCTGCAAGCGCCAAGCGGCCAGCCCCAACAGCAACCAGCCGAGCAGGAAGGCCAGACCGCCGAACGGCGTGATGATGCCGAGTTTGCTGATGCCGGTCAGGGTCAGCACGTACAGGCTGCCGGAGAACAGCAGGATGCCGACCACGAACGCGATGCCCGCCCAGGTCACCAGGCGGCCCGGCAGGTGCGCCGCCAGCAACGCAACGCCGAACAGGGCCAGGGTGTGCACCAGTTGGTACGTCACGCCGGTGTGGAAGATTGCCAGGTATTCGGCGCTCAGGCGGTTTTTCAGGCCGTGGGCGGCGAAGGCGCCGAGGGCCACACCGGTGAAGCCGAAAAAGGCAGCCAGCATCAGAAAGCTACGCAGCATGAGGAACTCCAGTCAGACTCATCGGGCAGGGTCTGTATAATGGCCCGCTCAACGGGTTCGGCCAAGCCATCTCTATGCTGCGTCTCCTCTTCAAACGCTGTCTCAACGTCATGAAATGGTTTGCCATTGGCAGTGTCTTGCTGGTGCTGCTGTTGCGTGTCGTCCCGCCACCGTTCACTGCGCTGATGGTGGAACGCAAGGTCGAATCCTGGTTCGACGGTGAGCCTATCGACCTGCAACGCACCTGGGTGCCGTGGGACGAGATTTCCGATGACCTCAAAGTCGCGGTGATGGCCGGTGAAGACCAGCGCTTCCCGCAGCACTGGGGCTTCGATTTCGGCGCGATCCAGGCGGCGATCCTGCACAACGAGCGTGGCGGATCGATTCGCGGCGCCAGTACGTTGAGCCAACAGGTGTCGAAAAACCTGTTCCTATGGGCCGGTCGCAGTTATTTGCGCAAAGGCCTGGAGGCGTGGTTCACCGGACTGATCGAGGTGTTGTGGCCCAAGCAGCGGATTCTTGAGGTGTACCTCAACAGCGTGGAATGGGATGAAGGGGTGTTTGGTGCCGAAGCGGCGGCGCGGCACCATTTTGGGGTGAGTGCCAAGGGGCTGTCGCGGCAGCAAGCCAGTTACCTGGCGGCGGTATTGCCTAATCCGCGGGTGTGGAGCGCCAGCCATCCAACGGCGTACGTGGCACGGCGCGCGGCGTGGATTCGCCAGCAGATGAGCCAGTTAGGTGGGGACGGCTATCTCGCGGAACTGAACAACGCTCGCAAAGCACCCTGGTCCGACTGACACGACACAAAACAAATGTGGGAGGGGGCTTGCTCCCGATTGCAGTAGGTCAGCCACGTGGATGTGGACTGACACTCTGCTATCGGGAGCAAGCCTCCTCCCACCGTTTGATCGTGTCGCCCGTTAAGCGGCGATCGACAGTTTCAACTTGTTCATCGCGCTTTTCTCAAGCTGACGAATCCGCTCGGCCGACACGTTGTACTTCTGGGCCAGGTCGTGCAGCGTGGCTTTTTCTTCCGCCAGCCAGCGCTGGTAGAGGATGTCACGGCTGCGATCGTCCAGCACTTCCAGGGCTTCGTGCAGGTTGTGGTTGGAGTTGTCGCTCCAGTCGGCGTCTTCCAGTTGACGCGCCGGGTCGTACCGGTGGTCTTCCAGGTAGTTGGCCGGCGATTGGAAGGCGCTGTCGTCGTCCGCTTCGGCAGCCGGGTCGAAGGCCATGTCATGGCCGGTCAGGCGGCTTTCCATCTCGCGCACTTCGCGGGGCTCCACACCGAGGCTTTCAGCCACGCGATGGACTTCCTCGTTGTTCAGCCACGCCAGGCGTTTCTTCTGGCTGCGCAGGTTGAAGAACAATTTGCGCTGGGCCTTGGTGGTCGCGACTTTCACAATGCGCCAGTTGCGCAGGATGAACTCGTGGATTTCCGCCTTGATCCAGTGCACGGCGAACGACACCAGGCGCACACCCATTTCAGGGTTGAAGCGCTTTACCGCCTTCATCAGGCCAACGTTGCCTTCCTGGATCAGGTCAGCCTGGGCCAGGCCGTAGCCGCTGTAGCTACGGGCGATATGTACGACAAAACGCAGGTGGGCGAGCACCATCTGCCGAGCCGCCCCCAAATCCTGCTCATAGTAGAGACTCTCGGCCAGTTCACGCTCCTGCTCGGGCGTCAGCAAGGGAATGCTGTTGACCGTGTGCACATAGGCCTCAAGGTTCGCACCCGGGACCAAGGCATAAGCAGGTTGCAAAGAAGTGGTCATACGAAAAAACCTCCGACTCACATAACTCGTGCAGTTCAGCACTGCGAAAATTGACCTGGGAACCGTAGGACAAGTTCCCTAAACCGCTGATACGGCCAATACAAACGAAACCACATTAATCTGACATTAACTAAACTACTTCGGCGCCAGCTCGCGTAAATGCCGCGCCACCGCGATCCACGCACCGATATACCCCAACAAGACCGCGCCAAGCAAGAGACTCAGACCATCGGCCACCGGCACGCCGGCCAGGGCAAAATCGCTGCCGTACAAGCCAGCAAGCCCGACAACCGCGTCATTCAGCCAGTTCAGGCCAAATGCCAGCACTCCCCAGGACAAAATCCCAGCACCGAAGCCATATAGCGCGCCCATGTACAGAAAAGGCCGACGCACATAGCTGTCCGTGCCGCCGACCAGTTTAATCACTTCTATCTCGGTGCGACGGTTTTCAATATGAAGACGAATGGTATTACCTATCACCAAAAGTAATGCAGACACCAACAACACCGTCAGGCCGAACACAAAACGGTCACCCAGCTTGAGGATCGCGGCCAGGCGCTCTACCCAGACTAGATCAAGTTGCGCCTGTTGCACCTTGGGCAGCTCTGCGAGTTTTTGTCGCAGGGCTTCCAGGGCCGGTTTGTCGACTTCATTCGGCGTCACCAGCACCACGCCCGGCAGCGGGTTCTGCGGCAGCTCCTTGAGCGCCTCGCCCAGGCCGGACTGTTGCTGGAACTCTTCAAGCGCCTGATCGCGGCTGACGTACTCGGCATCCGCCACGCCGGGCATGTTCTTGATGTCGTCGCGCAACGCTTCGCCCTGCTGCGTGCTGGCGTCCAGGTTCAGGTACAGCGAAATCTGCGCCGCACGCTGCCAGGAGCCGCCCAGGCGTTCCACATTATTGAGCAACAGCGACAAGCCCATCGGTAGGCTCAAGGCCACAGCCATCACCAGGCAGGTGAAAAAGCTACCGATTGGCTGTTTGCCCAGGCGGCGCAGGCTGTCGATCAGGCTGGCGCGATGGCTTTCGATCCAGGCGCGCAGCAGGGTGCTGAAGTCCGGGCCGTCATCGTCGTCGTGTTTTTTCTTTTTCGGTTGCGGGTCGGCCGGCTTGGGCGCCACGCGTTCGGATACTTTAGGGCTGCGTGTGGCACTCATACGCCGGCCTCCCCGTCACCGATCAGGCGACCGCGTTGCAGGGTCAGCATGCGGTGGCGCATACGTGCGATCAGCGCCAGGTCGTGACTGGCGATGAGTACGCTGGTGCCCAGGCGGTTGATGTCTTCGAACACCCCCATGATCTCGGCCGCCAGGCGCGGGTCGAGGTTACCGGTGGGCTCGTCGGCCAGCAGCAAGGCCGGGCGGTGGACAATGGCGCGGGCAATGCCGACGCGCTGTTGCTGGCCCGTGGACAGATCGCCAGGGTAGAGGTCGGTCTTGTCCGACAGCGCCACGCGCTCCAGGGCCGAATCCACGCGCTTGATGATTTCGGCCTTGGACAACCCCAGGATCTGCAACGGCAACGCAACGTTGTTGAAGACGGTGCGATCGAACAGCAGCTGGTGGTTCTGGAACACCACGCCGATCTGACGGCGCAGGAACGGAATCTGCGCATTGCTGATGGTGGCCAGGTCTTGGCCTGCCAGCAGCAGTTTGCCAGTGGTGGGGCGTTCCATGGCCAGCAGCAGGCGTAACAGGGTACTTTTGCCGGCGCCGGAATGGCCGGTCACAAACAAGAACTCGCCGCGACGCACTCGAAAGCTCAGCTCATGCAAGCCCACATGCCCGTTGGCATAGCGTTTACCGACCTGTTCGAATCGAATCATGAACGCTCCCGCTCGGCAAACAGTGCCTGTACAAAGGGTTCGGCTTCAAAGGTGCGCAGGTCGTCGATGCCTTCACCGACGCCGATATAACGAATCGGCAACCCGAACTGTTTGGCCAGGGCAAAGATCACGCCGCCTTTGGCCGTGCCGTCGAGCTTGGTCAACGCCAGGCCGGTCAGTTGCACCGTCTGGTTGAATTGCTTGGCCTGGCTGATGGCGTTCTGGCCGGTGCCGGCGTCGAGCACCAGCAGCACTTCGTGGGGCGCGTCGGCGTCAAGCTTGCCGATCACGCGGCGCACTTTCTTCAGCTCTTCCATCAGGTTGTCTTTGGTGTGCAGGCGCCCGGCGGTGTCGGCGATCAGCACGTCGATGTTGCGCGCCTTGGCGGCTTGCACGGCATCGAAGATCACCGAAGCGGAGTCGGCACCGGTGTGCTGGGCGATCACCGGGATCTTGTTGCGCTCACCCCACACTTGCAACTGCTCGACGGCAGCGGCGCGGAAGGTGTCGCCGGCGGCCAGCATGACTTTCTTGCCTTCCAGTTGCAGCTTCTTGGCCAATTTGCCGATGGTGGTGGTCTTGCCGGCGCCGTTGACGCCCACCACCAGGATCACAAACGGTTTTTTCGGGGTGATCACCAGCGGTGCTTCAACAGGCTTGAGCATCGCAGCCAGCTCGGCCTGCAAGGATTTGTACAGTGCGTCGGCATCGGTCAACTGCTTGCGCGCAACCTTCTGCGTGAGGCTCTGGATGATCACGGCGGTGGCTTCTACACCCACGTCGGCGGTGAGCAGACGGGTTTCGATGTCTTCCAGCAGTTCGTCATCGATGGTCTTTTTGCCCAGGAACAGGCTGGCCATGCCTTCGCCAATGCTGGCGCTGGTTTTGCTCAGGCCTTGCTTGAGGCGGGCGAAGAAGCCGGTCTTGCCGGTTTCGGTTGATGTCGCGACGGGCGCAGGCTCGACGACAGCAGGTGCGGCAACCAGAGGCGCGGGGACTTCAACGACCGGCGGCGCTTGAACCACGACGTGTTCTACCGGCTCCGGTTCAATCACCGTTGGAATCGGCGGCACCACGTGCTCGGCCTGCACATCCTCAACCAGAGCGACCGGCTCTTCGGCCACCGGCAACTGCGGCCATGGCGTATGCTCGGGCTCCGGTGCGGCCTCGGCGACCGGCTGCAACACCGGCTCAGCCATCGGCAACACCACCGGCGCCGGCGCTTCGGCAACCGGTTCGGCATCGATTACGGGTTCAGGGGTCGGTTCAGCTTGAACCTGCGGCTGTTCGACGACGGTTTCCTGCGGCTTTTTGCGCAGCCATCCGAACAGGCCTTTCTTCTCGCCAGCCGCAGCTGGGGTCTTCTTGTCGTCGTTGGAACCAAACATGGAGACGGCTATCTCAAGGTAGCGACGCGCCAAGGGGCGCGTCGGTAAATAAAATACGATGCGTAACAGACTGTTTTTTAGCCAGCTCGTTCATGCGCAACATTTTGTAAGGCCTAAATAGAGCCTTAACAAGACAGCCGCAGTGGCCGTCCTTAAGTCGGACCAGTATCCTAGCACCTCCTCGCCCGCCGACGCTAAGACCAAGCGGGCAGCCCAACAGGTTTAAAAACGAATGAATGCTCTAGCCCGCCGCGCCGCAGGCCTGCTGCTCAGCACAGTTTGTCTGCCCCTTTCAGCTTTGGCCGCCGACCCACAACCCACCCATGAATTCACGCTGGACAACGGCCTCAAGGTCGTCGTCCGCGAAGATCATCGCGCCCCGGTGGTGGTTTCCCAGGTTTGGTACAAAGTCGGTTCGAGCTACGAAACCCCGGGCCAGACCGGCTTGTCCCACGCCCTGGAGCACATGATGTTCAAGGGCAGCGCCAAAGTCGGCCCCGGCGAAGCTTCGCTGATCCTGCGTGACCTGGGCGCTGAAGAAAACGCGTTCACCAGCGACGACTACACCGCCTACTACCAGGTATTGGCCCGTGATCGCCTGGGCGTGGCCTTTGAACTCGAAGCCGACCGCATGGCCAGCCTGCGCCTACCGGCCGACGAGTTCAGCCGCGAAATCGAGGTTATTAAAGAAGAGCGCCGCCTGCGCACCGACGATAACCCGATGTCCAAGGCCTTTGAGCGCTTCAAGGCCATGGCTTTCCCGGCCAGCGGTTACCACACGCCGACCATCGGCTGGATGGCCGACCTGGACCGCATGAAAGTCGAAGAGCTGCGCCACTGGTATCAGTCCTGGTATGTGCCGAACAACGCCACCCTGGTGGTGGTCGGCGACGTGACCCCGGACGAAGTAAAAAGCCTGGCCCAGCGCTACTTCGGCCCGATCCCCAAGCGTGACGTTCCTCCGGCCAAGATCCCGATGGAGCTGGCCGAACCCGGCGAACGCCTGCTGACCCTGCATGTGCAGACCCAACTGCCCAGTGTGATCCTGGGTTTCAACGTGCCCGGCCTGGCCACTGCCGAAGACAAGCGCTCGGTGCAGGCCCTGCGCCTGATTTCAGCCCTGTTGGACGGCGGCTACAGCGCGCGCATTTCCGAACAGCTGGAACGCGGTGAAGAGTTGGTCTCCGCCGCTTCCACCAACTACGACGCCTACACCCGTGGCGACACGTTGTTCATGCTGACGGCCACCCCCAATCAACAAAAGAAAAAAACCGTCGCCCAAGCCGAAGCCGGCCTGTGGCGCCTGCTGGAAGAGTTGAAGGCCAAGCCGCCGACCGCCGAAGAACTGGAGCGTATCCGCGCCCAGGTCATTGCCGGCCTGGTGTACCAGCGCGATTCGATCACCAGCCAGGCCACGGCCATCGGCTCCCTGGAAACCGTTGGCCTGTCCTGGAAGCTGATGGATTCTGAGTTGGCCGACCTGCAAAGCGTGACCCCGGAAGATATCCAGAAGGCCGCACGCACCTATTTCACCCGCGAACGTCTGAGCGTCGCCCATGTTCTGCCTGAGGAGACCGCTCATGAGTGATCGCAAAAGCAGCCGCCTGATCCTGCCCGGCCTGATCGCCGTTACATTGATCGCCGCCAGCGCCGTGTATCTCCTGCGCCCCAGCGAGTCGGTCGCCAGCCAGGCCCTGGACAAGGCGCAATCAGCCGAAAAACTGCAATCGCTGGCAGAGCTGGACGGCAAGGCGCCGACCAACCGCAAGCTCGACGTGCAAACCTGGACCACCGCCGAAGGCGCCAAGGTGCTGTTCGTCGAAGCCCATGAGCTGCCGATGTTCGACGTGCGCATCCTGTTCGCCGCTGGCAGCAGCCAGGACGGCGATGTGCCGGGCCTGGCATTGATGACCAACGCCATGCTCAACGAAGGCGTGCCGGGCAAGGATGTCAGCCAGATCGCCAGTGGCTTCGAGGGCCTGGGTGCCGACTTCGGCAATGGCGCTTACCGCGATATGGCGCTGGTGTCCCTGCGCAGCCTAAGCGCGAGCGACAAGCGCGAAGCCGCCCTGGCGCTGTTTGACCAGGTGCTCGGCCAGCCGACCTTCCCCGCCGACTCCCTGGCGCGCATCAAAAACCAGATCCTCGCCGGCTTCGAATACCAAAAGCAAAACCCCGGCAAACTGGCGAGCCTGGAGCTGTTCAAGCGCTTGTATGGCGACCATCCTTACGCGCACCCGAGCGAAGGCACGCCTGAAAGCGTGCCGAAGATTACCCAGGCGCAGCTGCACGCGTTCCATGCCAAGGCGTACGCCGCCGGCAATGCGGTGATTGCAGTGGTGGGCGACCTGACCCGCGCCGAAGCCGAGGCCATGACGGCCAAGGTCTCCGCGTCGCTGCCCAAAGGCCCGGCCCTGGCGAAAATCGCCCAGCCGACCGAACCCAAGGCAGGCCTGAGCCGTATCGAATTCCCGTCCAAGCAGACCCACCTACTGTTCGCCCAGTTGGGCATCGACCGCGCCGACCCGGACTACGCAGCCTTGTCCCTGGGCAACCAGATCCTTGGCGGCGGTGGCTTTGGCACCCGCTTGATGAGCGAGGTGCGCGAGAAGCGCGGCCTGACCTACGGCGTGTACTCAAGTTTCTCGCCGATGCAGGTGCGCGGCCCGTTCATGATCAACCTGCAAACCCGCGCCGAAATGAGTGGCGGCACCCTGCGCCTGGTCGAGGAGGTGCTGGCCGATTACCTCAAGACCGGCCCGACGCAGAAAGAACTGGATGACGCCAAGCGCGAGCTGGCCGGCAGTTTCCCGCTGTCGACCGCGAGCAACGCCGATATCGTCGGCCAGTTGGGCGTCATGGGTTTCTACAACCTGCCGCTGAGCTATCTGGAAGATTTCATGAAACAATCCCAGGCCCTGACCGTAGAGCAGGTCAAGGCTGCCTTGAACAAACACTTGAGCGCCGACAAGATGGTCATCGTGACCGCCGGCCCGACGATTGCGCAAAAGCCACTACCGCCCCCCACTGACAAACCCGCCGAGCAGCCGCTCGGGGTTCCGGAGCATTAATGGCCAGTTCATCTCGCCCGAAAAAACCTGTCCACAACGTACACAACGGTGTGGGCCAACTGCGCATCATTGGCGGTGAATGGGGCAGCCGCAAGCTGAGCTTCCCTGACGTCGTGGGCTTGCGCCCCACGCCGGATCGCGTGCGTGAAACCCTGTTCAACTGGCTCGCACCATATATCGCGGGCGCCAAGGTGCTGGACCCGTTTGCCGGCAGTGGCGCGCTGTTCCTGGAAGCGCTGTCCCGTGGTGCGGCGCAGGCCCAGGCGCTGGATGCGAGCAATGTGGCGGTGTCCAGCCTCAAGGAACACCTGGGCACCTTGCGTTGCACCAACGGCCAGGTGCAAACCGCCGACGCGCTGCGCTACCTGGAAACCCAGGCGGCCAGCGAATACGACGTGGTGTTCCTCGACCCACCGTTCAACCAGAACCTGTTGCCTACCGTGTGCACGCTGCTGGAAGAGCGCCAATGGCTGGCGCCGGATGCGTGGGTCTACACCGAAAGCGAGACCGCGCCGTCCAGCCTGGGCTTGCCGGGTGCGTGGCGCCTGCATCGGGAGCAGAAGTCCGGGCGGGTGTATTACGCGCTGTGGCATCGTTTGGTCGAGAGTGCCGAATAAGCCCAGCGAGCGGGCTGTCAGGCAAGCCGGCTGTCGTGGCGAGCTTGCTCGCCCGCCACAAAGAGATGTTCATGAACCCGTCTGACCACTTCAAACCCGCCTTCGGCCTCGGCAACCCCCACCTGCAAACCCTGTGGGGGCCGCTGTGGCGTCCCTCCACCCCTATCGAGCGTCAACGCGAACGCCTGTGGCTGGACGATGGCGACTTTCTCGACCTCGACTGGCATGGCCCCCATGACGTGCAAGCGCCGTTGGTGCTGGTGCTGCATGGGTTGACCGGTTCATCCAACTCGCCCTACGTGGCCGGCCTGCAAAAAGTCCTCGGTGCTCAAGGCTGGGCCAGCGTGGCGCTGAACTGGCGTGGCTGCTCCGGCGAGCCGAACCTATTGGCCCGCAGCTATCACTCGGGTGCCAGCGAAGACTTGGCGGCAACGATTGCCCATCTGCGCGCCAAGCGGCCGTTGGCACCGTTGTATGCCGTGGGTTATTCCCTGGGCGGTAATGTGCTGCTCAAGCATTTGGGCGAAACCGGCGAAACGTCCGGGCTGCAAGGCGCTGCGGCGGTGTCGGTACCGTTTCGCCTGGACCAGTGCGCAGACCGCATCGGGCTGGGCTTTTCGCGGGTGTATCAGAAGCACTTCATGCGCGAGATGCTGGCGTATATCCGCGTCAAGCAGCACCAGTTTCTACAGGATGGCCGGGAAGAAGGCCTGAAAACCCTGGGCGCCCTGGGCTCACTGGAGAAGATGCGCACGTTCTGGGATTTCGATGGCCGGGTGACCGCGCCGCTGCACGGCTTTTTGAGTGCCGAGGACTATTACCGCCAGGCGTCGAGCCGCTATTACCTGGGCGCCATCCGTACGCCGACGCTGATTATCCAGGCGGCGGATGATCCGTTCGTGTTTGCGCACAGCCTGCCGCAAGCCAGCGAACTGTCGGCGTGCACCGAGTTTGAACTGACGGCCAAAGGTGGGCACGTGGGCTTCGTCGATGGCTCACTGAAACGCCCCGGCTACTACCTTGAGCGGCGCATTCCCCAATGGCTTAGGGCACAACACGGTTGAACATGTGGAAGGGGCTTGCCCTCCCACATTTGGATTGGGTTTACACGGCTGAAAACTCAGTCGCCCGTAGCAATTGCCCGCGCCGGATCAGTAATCCACTCACTCCACGACCCCGCATATAACTTGCCCAACGGGTATCCCGCCAGGCTCAGGGCAAACAGGTTATGGCAGGCCGTCACCCCGGAACCGCAATACGCCACCAGGTCCTCTGGCGAGCGCCCCTGCAATTGCGCGGCAAAGCGCTGCTTGAGGTGCTCGGCCGGCAGAAAGCGGCCATCACTGCCGAGGTTTTCGTTGAACGCCGCGCATTGCGCACCGGGGATATGCCCGGCAATCGGATCGATGGGCTCCACTTCGCCGCGAAAACGCGCGGGTGCGCGCGCGTCGATCAAAGTCAGGCCCGGCTGGCCCAGGCGTTTTTGCAGGTGGTCGGCGTCCAGCAGCAGGTGATTGTCCGGCTTGCCGACAAAGCTTCCCGTCGCGATTACCGGCGCGTCCAGGCTCAATGGGAAACCAGCGCTGTGCCAGGCCTTGAGGCCACCGTCCAGAATAAACACGCCATCGCGCTTGCCCAGCCAGGCCAGCAGCCACCACGCGCGGGCGGCATAAGCGCCGGGGCCGTCGTCGTACAGCACCACATCGGTGTCGGCGCTGATACCCCAGGCCCGTAGTTGCTCGGCGAATGTGTTCGCGTCCGGCAGAGGGTGACGGCCGGTCACGCCCTTGGTCACCGGCCCGCTGAGATGGCGATCCAGGTCGGCATAATGCGCGCCTTCGATATGCCCTTCGGCGTAGCTGCAACGACCGTAATCCGGATCTTCCAGGGCAAAGCGGCAATCAAGAATCACCAAGGCACCGCACTCGCGGCGTTCGGCCAATTGCTGGGGGCTGATCAGTTGGGCAAGCGGCATGACGAACTCCTACGAATGCATGTGGGAAAGCGCTACTTCACTTCTTCCAGTGCCTGGTTCAACGGCACGTAAAACTCTTTGAACAGTGCATCCACCGCCTCTTTGGCCTGGGGCGTGACAAAACCCGCCTCCAACACCAACACCTGGTACACCCCGCGCTTGATGGCTTCGGCACTCAGGTGCGCGGAGTTTTCATTGGTAGTGCACAAAAACCGCACCCAGGAGGTGAGGATAATCCAGGCATTGAGGGTCAGGGCTTCGGTTTGCACGGGGTTCATATTGAGGATGCCGGCATCGACAAACCCTCGGTAAATGGCGCCCCCCTGGGTCAGGCAACGTTGGGAAAACCGCCTGTAGCCGGTGGCCAGTTCAGGGTCGCTTTCCAGCAAGTGTTCAAGATCGCGATGTAAAAAACGGTAGCGCCACATACCGGCCAGTACGGCCTGCAAGTAAAAGCGCTTGTCTTCCACGACCATACCGCGCCCCTGGGGCGGGCGTAGGAAACTGTCCACCAGCGCTTCGTATTCACGGAACAGCACGGCGATAATCGCCTGCTTGTTGGGGAAGTGGTAGTACAGGTTGCCCGGGGAAATTTCCATATGGGCGGCGATATGGTTGGTGCTGACACTGCGCTCGCCCTGCTGGTTAAAAAGCTCCAGGCTGGTTTGCACAATGCGTTCGCTGGTCTTTACTCGTGGTGCCATAGGGGAATCAGCTTCTATACACGGGATAGAGCATCTTACGGCCTATCCTTGCCAGGATAAATCTGCATGTTGCTGCAATGTTATTTGACAATTTAGAGCAATGACTCTAAAAATCCAGGCAGACCAATAACAATCGGTGCCGCGCCATGTCTGCCAACGTTGCCTACCTGCAAGATTCCCAGGCGCTGGATCAACTCCAGACCCTGTTCGACGCACAACGTCGCGCCTATGCGGCCAACCCGATGCCACCGGCCGGGCAGCGTCAGCAATGGCTCAAGGCCCTGCGTGACCTGCTCAGCAACGAGCGCCAGGCGCTGATCAACGCCATCAGCCAGGACTTCAGCCACCGCAGCGCGGATGAAACCCTGTTCGCCGAATTGATGCCCAGCCTGCACGGCATTCACTACGCCAGCAAACACCTCAAGGGCTGGATGAAACCGTCCCGCCGCTCTGTAGGCATTGCCTTCCAACCCGCGTCAGCCAAAGTCATTTATCAGCCGCTGGGCGTGGTTGGCGTGATTGTGCCGTGGAACTATCCGCTGTACCTGGCCATTGGGCCGCTGGTCGGCGCGTTGGCGGCAGGCAACCGGGTGATGCTCAAGCTCAGCGAATCCACCCCGGCCACCGGTGAGCTGCTCAAAACGCTGCTGGCGAAGATTTTCCCCGAAGACCTGGTGTGCGTGGTGCTGGGCGAGGCCGAAGTGGGCATGGCGTTTTCCAGGCTGCGCTTCGATCACCTGCTGTTCACCGGCGCCACCAGCATCGGCAAGCATGTGATGCGCGCGGCGGCCGAACATCTCACGCCGGTCACCCTGGAACTGGGCGGTAAGTCGCCCGCCATCGTCTCGGACGATGTGCCGCTCAAGGACGCCGCCGAGCGCATTGCCTTCGGCAAAGCCTTGAATGCCGGACAAACCTGCGTGGCGCCGGACTACGTGCTGGTGCCGGAAGACCGCGTCGATGGGTTTATCGAGGCCTACAGCAAAGCGGTTCGCGGGTTTTATCCGACACTGGCGGACAACCCGGACTACACCGCCATCATCAACGAGCGACAACTGGCGCGACTCAACAGTTACGTCAAGGACGCCACCGACAAAGGCGCCACCCTGATTGCGCTGTACGACCAAGGCCAGGCACGGCGCATGGCCCACAGCCTGTTGCTGAATGTCAGCGACGACATGACGGTGATGCAAGATGAAATCTTCGGCCCCGTGCTGCCGATCGTGCCCTATCGCGGTATCGACCAGGCGTTTGCCTACATCAACCAGCGCCCTCGCCCACTGGCGCTGTACTACTTCGGCTACAACAAGGGCGAGCAGAACCGCGTCCTTCACGAAACCCATTCCGGCGGCGTCTGCCTGAACGACACGCTGCTGCACGTGGCCCAGGACGCCATGCCATTCGGCGGCATCGGCCCTTCGGGCATGGGCCATTACCACGGCCACGAAGGTTTCCTGACCTTCAGCAAGGCCAAGGGTGTGCTGGTGAAACAGCGCCTGAACGCCGCCAAGTTGATCTACCCGCCCTACGGTAAATCCATCCAGAAGTTGATCCAGACGTTATTCGTTCGCTGATACCGCCACCCACGGGACAACAATAACAATGAACCCTAGCCTGACTGAAACACCCGTGCTGTCGCGGCGCGGCGTCTTGAAAATCGGCCTGTGCGCCAGCGCCTTCCTAGCCACCGCCGGGTTGGGCGCCAGCCTCAGCGGCTGCTCCAGCAGCACACCGGCCAGCGGCTTTGCCCTGCTGCGCAGTAGCGATCTGCCGTTTCTGCGCGCGGTGATCCCGGTGTTGCTGGAGGGCGTCGCCAGTGCCCAGCAAATCGCCAGCGGCGTCGAAGACACCCTGAAAAAACTCGATTTCAGCCTGCAGCACCTGTCGCCCGAGATGTTCAAGCTCACGCAGCAACTGTTCGACGTATTGAGCATGGGCATCACCCGCGGCCCTTTGACCGGCATCTGGGGCAGTTGGGAAAACGCCGACAGCGAACAGATCCGCAACTTCCTGCACCGCTGGGAGAACAGCTACCTGAACCTGCTGCGCATGGGCCAGGGCTCACTGCTCAAACTGGTGATCATGGCCTGGTACTTCCAACCGGCCGCGTGGGCCCATTGCGGCTATCCCGGCCCGCCGAAGATCTGATTCGCATCCCCCACAATAAAAACAAGAGACGACCCTGATGCCCGTACCCGATCTGTTCCGCGAAGGCCTTGCCCGTGGCTGGAAAACCCACAACGGCGCCGCCCTCGATAACGACCTGACCCTGGAAGCCGACGTGGCCATCATCGGCAGCGGCGCAGGTGGTGGCACCACCGCCGAGATCCTCAGCGCCGCCGGCTACAAGGTGCTGCTGATCGAAGAAGGCCCGCTCAAGACCAGCAGCGACTTCAAGTTGCTCGAGGACGAGGCCTACACCAGCCTGTACCAGGAGGGTATCGGCCGCATGAGCAAGGACGGCGCGATCACTATCCTGCAGGGCCGAGCCGTGGGCGGCACTACGTTGATCAACTGGACCTCCAGCTTCCGCACCCCGGACGCCACCCTCGCCCACTGGGCCAGCGAATATGCGGTCAAAGGCCACAGCAGTGCCGAGATGGCGCCGTGGTTCGAGAAGATGGAACAACGCCTGGGCATCGCGCCTTGGGCCGTGCCACCGAACGCTAACAACGACGTGATCCGCAAGGGCTGCGAGCAACTGGGCTACAGCTGGCATGTGATCCCGCGCAATGTGCGTGGCTGCTTCAACCTGGGCTATTGCGGCATGGGTTGCCCGGTCAACGCCAAGCAATCGATGCTGGTGACCACCATCCCATCCACCCTGGAAAAAGGCGGCGAGCTGCTGTACCTGGCTCGCGCCGAACGCTTGAACTACAGCGGCGACCGCATCAGCAGCCTGGAATGCCTGGCGATGGACGCGCGCTGCGTAGCCCCCACCGGGCGCAAGATTACCGTGAAGGCCAAGCACTACGTGCTGTCGGGCGGCGGCATCAACAGCCCGGCGCTGCTGATGCGCTCGGACGCACCCGACCCGCACTCGCGGCTGGGCAAGCGCACCTTTTTGCACTTGGTGAATTTTTCCGCCGCCTTGTTCGACGAGGTGATCAACCCGTTCTACGGCGCGCCACAGTCCATCTACTCCGACCATTTCCAGTGGCAGGATGGCACCACTGGCAAAATGTCCTACAAGCTTGAGGCGCCCCCCTTGCATCCGGCCTTGGCCAGCACCTTGCTGGGGGGCTACGGCACGCAAAACGCCCTGGACATGAGCCAACTGCCCAACACCCACGCCATGCTCGCGCTGCTGCGCGACGGCTTCCACCCCGACAGCCCCGGCGGCAACGTGGAACTGCGCGGCGACGGCACGCCGGTGCTCGACTATCAGGTGTCGCCCTATGCGTGGGACGGCCTGCGCCGGGCGTTTCACAGCATGGCCGAGATCCAGTTCGCGGCGGGCGCCAAGTCCGTCAAACCGCTGCACCACGATGCGCGCTACGTAAAAACCTTGGCCGAAGCGCGTACCTTGATCGACGGCTTGAACCTGGAACTGCACCGCACCTGCCTGGGCAGCGCTCATGTGATGGGCGGTTGCGCCATGGGTGAAGACCCGACAAACGCGGTGGCCGACAGCCTCGGTCGTCATCACCAATTACGCAATCTATCGATCCACGATGGCTCGCTGTTCCCCACCAGTATTGGGGCCAACCCGCAATTATCGGTCTACGGATTGACCGCACAACTGGCCAGCGCATTGGCCGAACGTCTGAAAACAGCGTGAAAAAACGTTCGATTCGCGGCCTCTATCTACATAAGTCGACTTGGCCGACCGGGATGGCTGCGATACCATCCGGTTCCCCAACGGACTCCGCCAGGACGACGCGATGAACCGAGTGTTGTACCCAGGTACCTTCGACCCGATTACCAAAGGCCATGGCGATCTGGTCGAACGCGCCTCTCGCTTGTTCGACCATGTGATCATCGCGGTCGCGGCCAGCCCCAAGAAAAACCCGCTGTTTCCCCTGGAGCAGCGCGTGGAGCTGGCGCGAGAGGTCACCAAGCACCTGCCCAACGTAGAAGTGGTGGGCTTTTCGACACTGCTGGCACATTTCGCCAAGGAGCAGAACGCCAACGTGTTCCTGCGTGGCCTGCGCGCGGTGTCGGACTTCGAATATGAATTCCAGCTGGCCAACATGAACCGGCAACTGGCGCCGGAGGTTGAGAGCCTGTTTCTCACGCCGTCTGAGCGTTATTCGTTCATTTCTTCGACGTTGGTCCGTGAAATCGCCGCTTTGGGCGGAGATATCACCAAGTTCGTCCACCCGGCCGTGGCGGATGCGCTGACGCTGCGCTTCAAGAAATAGTGTTTGCCCCAGTGAGCGGGCTCGCCGAAAGGCCATAAGTCAGACCCGCTCGCACTGCGCGCGCCAATGCGGCACAATTGCGCGCATTCGTTTTCAGATGCCTTGGCCGAGTGCCCTGGCAGGAGTTTCCATGTCCCTGATCATCACCGACGATTGCATCAATTGCGACGTCTGCGAACCCGAGTGCCCGAACGCTGCAATTTCCCAAGGTGAGGAGATCTACGTGATCGACCCCAACCTGTGTACCCAGTGTGTCGGCCACTATGACGAACCTCAGTGCCAGCAGGTGTGCCCGGTGGATTGCATTCCACTGGATGAAGCCCATCCGGAGACGCACGAGCAGTTGATGGAGAAGTATCGGAACATTACCGGTAAGGCTTGAGGTTCTTTGGTGCCTGTAAGGGCCTCATCGGGGGCAAGCCCCCTCCCACATTTGCAACGCATTCCAAGTGTGGGAGGGGGCTTGCCCCCAATGGCTATATCAGCCTTCACATAGCAATCAGCGCTGGCACTTAGGGCAAAACACACTCGCCCGCTGCCCCAGCACCACATTGCGCAACTCTGTCCCGCAGACCTTGCACGCCTCGCCTGCGCGGCCATAGACGAACAGCTCCTGCTGGAAATACCCCGGCTGCCCGTCGCCGCCGATAAAGTCCCGCAACGTGGTCCCGCCACGCTCGATAGCCGCCGCCAGGATGCGCTTGATCTCGACCGCCAGCTTCAAATAACGCCCGCGTGAAATACCGCCGGCGGCGCGACGCGGGTCGATTCCGGCCGCAAACAGCGCTTCCGTCGCATAGATATTGCCCACGCCCACCACCACCGCGTTGTCCATGATGAACGGCTTCACCGCCATCGACCGCCCACGGGACAGCTGGAACAGGCGCTCGCCATCAAACAGCTCGGTCAACGGCTCCGGCCCCAGGCGGATCAGCAGCTCGTGGTTGTGTGGGTCCTGGCTCCAGAGCATCGCGCCGAAGCGCCGTGGGTCGGTGTAGCGCAGGGCCAGGCCCGATTCCAGCTCGATGTCCACATGCTCATGCTTGGCCGCCGGCATGCCGATTTCCACCAGGCGCAGGTTGCCCGACATCCCCAAGTGGCTGATCAAGGTGCCGACTTCGGCGTTGATCAGCAGGTACTTGGCGCGCCGCTCCACCAGCACGATGCGCTGCCCGGACAGGCGCACATCCAGGTCTTCCGGGATCGGCCAGCGCAGGCGGCGCTCACGCACCACCACACGGCTGACGCGCTGGCCTTCCAGGTGCGGCGCGATCCCGCGCCGGGTGGTTTCGACTTCGGGTAACTCGGGCATGTGTACCTCTTGAAGGAAGGGTCAGTGCGCGCCCAGCTCGCGGATCGACAACTTCATGCTCTCGAAGTCGTATTCCGACAGGCCCACGTAGTCCAGCACCAGAGGGCCGACGGCCGCCCACTCATGATCGACCGCCTGGTTGCCCAGCACCCGGTAGGACGAGCAAATGTGCTCGGCCATCTTCAGGATCGCCAGCAGATTCTTCAGCTGCGGATTGCGCGTCGACTCATCGCTGAAAATCGCCAGGGCGTTGTGGTGGTTGGCAATGGCGTCGGTCACATGCTCCGGCAGGCGCCAGGACTTGGCCGTGTAGTAGCCGACCACCGCATGGTTGGTGTTGAACGCCGTGTTTTCGGTATCGACTATGCGGCTCTCGGGCCCCGCGTTGGCATAAGCCTGTTCAAGCACGGTCATGTATTGGGGGAAACGCTTGAGCATCAGCGGCACGCCGCAATCGTGGAACAACCCCAGGGCGTAGGCCTCGTCGACTGCCTGGGCGCCGGTGCGCTTGGCCAGGGTCAGGCAGGTCATGGCCACATCCTGGGCGGTATCCCAGAAGCGGTTGAGGGTGACGATGGTGTCATCGCTCATCTCGCCCTTGATCGACAGGGCGTTGATCAGGTTGATGATCGAACGGCTGCCGAGCAGGTTCACCGCACGCTGGATCGAAGCAATCTTGTTGCTCAGCCCGTAATACGACGAGTTGACGATTTTCAGCAGCGCGCCGGAGAGGCCCGGGTCTTGGGAGATCAACCGCGCGATCACCTCCAGGTCCGGGTCGGGCATGTACTGCTCCATCTGCAAATCCACCATGATTTGCGGCTGAGGGGGCACGCTGATGCCCTGCAGGGCCTGCTGGATCTGTTCGGCGGAAAGCTCTTGGGACATAAGTACACACTCTGGGCTAGGCGAGGATTCTAACCCCTAAGCAAAGCTGACCGACACCTCAAATACCGGATTGGACGCAGACCCAGTGGGGGAGCCGGGCTTGCCCGCGATAGCATCGACACCGTACGTCAGATACACCGCAGCGCCCGCATCGCAGGCAAGCCAGCTCCCACATGAACCGTGCCGCAACAGGTATACTCCCGCTCTTTTTTCCGGAGCGACGTCATGTCCCTGCCAAGCCTGCGTCTCAAAGCCAACGCCGATCGTCGTTTGCGCAACGGCCACCTGTGGGTCTACAGCAACGAAATCGACGTGGCCGCCACCCCACTCCACGGCTTCCAGGCAGGCGACCAGGCCATCCTCGAAGCGGCCGGCGGCAAGACCCTGGGCATCGTGGCCATGAGCCCCAACAACCTGATCTGCGCGCGCCTGCTGTCGCGCGACATCAAGTTGCCGCTGGACAAGTCGCTGCTGGTGCACCGCCTGAACGTCGCGCTGTCCCTGCGTGACCGCCTGTTCGACAAGCCGTTCTACCGCCTGGTCTACGGTGATTCCGACCTGCTGCCGGGCCTGGTGGTCGACCGTTTCGGCGACATCCTGGTGGTGCAGATCGCCTCGGCGACCATGGAAGCGCATAAAGAAGACGTGATCGCCGCACTGACCCAAGTGCTCAAGCCGAGCGGCATCCTGTTCAAGAACGACTCCGCCGCGCGCGACGCCGAAGGCCTCAACCGCTACGTCGAAACCGTGTTCGGCCTGGTGCCGGAATGGGTTGCGCTGGAAGAGAACGGCGTGAAATTCGAAGCCCCGGTAATCCAGGGCCAAAAGACCGGCTGGTTCTACGACCACCGCATGAACCGTGCCCGCCTGGCGCCCTATGCCAAAGGCAAACGCGTACTCGACCTGTACAGCTACATCGGCGGCTGGGGCGTGCAAGCCGCCGCCTTCGGCGCCAGTGAAGTGTTCTGCGTCGACGCCTCCGCCTTCGCCCTCGACGGCGTGGAGCGCAACGCCGCGCTGAACGGCGTCGCCGAGAAGATGACCTGCATTGAAGGCGACGTTTTTGAAGCGTTGAAAGAGCTCAAAGCCAGCGAAGAACGCTTCGACGTGATCGTCGCCGACCCACCGGCCTTCATCAAACGCAAAAAAGACATGAAAAACGGCGAAGGCGCCTACCGCCGCCTCAACGAGCAAGCCATGCGCCTGCTCAGCAAGGACGGCATCCTGGTCAGCGCTTCGTGCTCCATGCACCTGCCGGAAGACGACCTGCAAAACATCCTGCTGACCAGCGCCCGCCACCTGGACCGCAACATCCAGATGCTCGAACGCGGCGGCCAGGGCCCGGACCATCCGGTGCACCCGGCGATCGTGGAGACGCGGTACATCAAGAGCATTACGTGCCGGTTGTTGCCTAACAGCTGAGATCAAGCGCAGATGTAAATGTGGGAGGGGCAAGCCCTCCCACATTTAAAGTGCGTGATTTCCGGAAATTTCCCACATCACTTTTGATTGAATTCCACTTTTCGCGGACTAGTATCGGTTTCTGGTTTTACTCCGGAAAATAAAAACAATGTCTGGGTCCACCCTCTCCCGCTTCACCCTCATCACCTGCATTTCCCTGATCAGCTTCTTCCCGATCAATATCCTTCTACCCTCCTTCCCCGCCCTGGCAGCCAGGTTCGACACCCCCAGCGCAGACATTGCGCTGTCGATCAGCCTGTTCACGTTGGTGTTTTCGATCTCGCAACTGGTCGCCGGCCCACTCTCGGATAAATGGGGCCGTAAGGAAGTTTTGCTTGGCTGCATCACGCTATCGATCTTGGGCGCTATAGGCTGCGCAATGGCGCCTGACTACCTGAGTTTTCTGCTGTTTCGCTCAGTCCAGGCCATGGGTTGCGGTTTCTTCGTCTTGGGACACGCACTGGTGGAAGACCTGTTCGAAGAACAGGACCGGGCCCGAGTACGCCTTTATTACATGACCTTCAGCGGTTCCTTTGTCGCCCTGTCACCGCTGATCGGCTCCTGGCTGCAAACCACCTTCGATTGGCAAGGCAGCTTCTACGGCTTCGCCTTGATGGCGCTGGGCATGTTGATCCATGCGTTTTGCATCCTGCCGTCCAGATCCGCCAGTGCGAACCACCCGTCGGTATCGATCACCAGCACACTCAAGGCGGTGGCCGCCAATCGCGATTTCCTGCGCTATTGGTGGATCGCCGCGCTGGTGTTCGCCTGCTACTTCGCCCTGATCAGCGTGACGCCGCTGATCTTCATGGACACACTCAAGCTATCGGCATACCAATATGCGCTGGTGCTGATGGTGTACGGCGGGGCTTATCTGTTCGGCGGTGTGGCGGCGTCGTATTGGCAGAAGCGTATTTCGCTGTCCCGGCAAATCAATATCGGCCTCGGCTTACTCTGCATCGCCGGCGTACTGTTGACGCTGATCCTAAGCCTGGATGCCATCACCACCGTCACCCTGCTGATCCCGATGCTGATCAGCGCCCTCGCCGTCACGTTGGTTCGGCCCGCCGCCATTTCTGCCGCAATGCTGTTGTTTTCCAGCCGTGCGGGTACGGCGGCCTCGGCGGGAAACAGCATTATGTTCCTCACCGCCGCCGTCAGCAGCGCGGCACTGGCCCAGGCGGACAATCATCTGCTGCTGGCCATCGCCTTCAGTTTCATCGGGTTCAGCCTATGGGGGCTGGTAACCAATCGCCGAGCAGGCGCGACTATCGCTCCCGAATCACTGGGGTGAGCAACATGTCGCTGGACTCCAATTGCAGGTAACGTGGCTTGGCCAACGAGACCTTCCCCGCGCGGATGTCGTGGATCAGCGTTTCAGTGTCGACGGCTCCGTCCGGCAGTTGCGTCCACAGCAAGGGGCCGCGATCGTCCCATTCACCCTTACTGTCCTGCACAAAAATGCGCGGTGGCTTGAAGTCGTGGCGGTAGCTGGTGCGGGGTATTGCCAGCACTTCGGGCCGGCCATCTTCATCGAGGTCGACTGCCCACAGTACACAGCCGGGCTCGCAGGGTGAGTCGGTGTCCAGGCTGAGTTCGGCGAACTGTTCGCTGTCTTTGGGCTGCGGCCCGATCCATTCCAGTTTGGGCTTGGGCCGCTGGGCGCGTTCTTTTTCGTACTGTTCGCTGAAACTCAGCGAGGTGTCGTCCATGCGCTCGCGCAGGGCGCGGCGTGACTCCGGGTTCAGGATGCGCTCCTGGTCCAGGTCGACCTGCAACTTCGCATAGGCCTCCTGGCCCGCCTTCTCCAAGCCGAATCGCAGGTTATGCGCATCAAACGCTTCAGCCTTGATGCGTCCGTCGAGCAAACGCCGCACCTGATCGTCGACGCTCAGGCGCACCGGGTCCAGGAGCGGCGTGTTGATCAGCACCAGCAGCCCACAGAACAGCAACGCCAGGGCCGGGTTGGTCAGCCGCAAGTTGCCCAGCCAGACCGGCGAGCGCAAGGCCACCGCCCACACCGCCGCCAGGCCATACAAGCCGCACAGCACGGCCAGTGCCAGCGCGATGAAGCGCAGTGGCGACAAGGCATATTGCTCGACCCGCAGCCAGCTTGAGTAAAACGCTAACCCTGCGAGTATCGGCAGGCACAGCAGGCTCAACTCGATAAAGTGCGTCAACCATTTGGGATACGGGCGGGGTTGCACGCCATCCTGGAAAACCCCATTGAGCAGGAACAACTGCGCCCCGGCCAGCACCAGCAGAATCGGGGTGGAGTAGCCCGTCGCCCAAATCCGCGACAGCCCGGTGAAGGGCAAGGTCAGGGTAAACAACACGCTGATCAGCGCGATCAACGGTAACAACAGACCACAAGCGCTCAACAACATGCCGCGCATCTGGCCGATAACCTTCTCGCTGCGCGCCGCCAGGTACATCCCCAGGGCGAACACCAGCGGCAGGCTGAAGCACAGGAATAGCTTGCTCCAGAAGTGATGCTCGAAAAACTCGATGCCCAGCATCAGGAACAGTTGGCCCCAGAGCTTGAGCAACAGCATGAACACCGCCACCAGAATCAGGGCGTACAGCACAATAAACACACTGCTCCAGGCTTGCAGGAACAGGGCTTCATAACGCCAGCGCTCGCCTTTGGCCGCAGGCCAGGCGAACAGAAACGTGGCGCAGACATAACTCAACACCACCAGGCTGATGACCCACGAATTGATCGCCCAGCGAGGATTGCCCTCAGGGTCAAGGCCCTGGCAGACCCACAGCGTCATGCCACCCATCAGCAAGGTAAACGCCAGCGTAGGCAGCAATGAGCGCCAATGTCGGGCTTTTTCGCCCAGCAACTGCAAGGCCGTACCACCTACCAACACAACGGTGCCGGTGACAAAAAACAGCGTCTCGCTCAAGCGATGCAGTTGTCCGGCGTAATAGCAGACGATTCCCTGGATCAGGCCGATCAGCAGGTAGAACCCTAGAAAACGGTGAATAGCGGGCATTCCAATTCCTTTGGAGCGAGGTGAGGGCAAAGGGCCGCTAGTCTAAACAAAGCCGGCGGCGCTGAGTATTGCCCCATTCCCTCCAGCCGCCAGCGGTGTAGAATCGGCCCTATTCATCGCCAGTCATCCCCCGGCGGGTTTATGAGCTCAAGGCCACTGCGCACGGCGATCCCGTAACGTTTGCGGCAACTTCCGGACACCAGTGCCATTTTTCGGGTGTTCCAGACGTCAATAGAAGCTCACTCCCCTTTGATACCGATTAGCCGCCCGGAGTGCTCCATGCCAGATTACCGCTCGAAAACATCCACCCACGGCCGCAACATGGCCGGTGCGCGCGCGCTGTGGCGTGCCACGGGGATGAAAGATGACGACTTCAAAAAGCCGATCATCGCGATTGCCAACTCGTTTACCCAGTTCGTACCGGGCCACGTCCACCTCAAGGACCTGGGCCAACTGGTCGCCCGCGAAATCGAACGCGCCGGCGGCGTGGCCAAGGAATTCAACACCATCGCCGTGGACGACGGCATCGCCATGGGCCATGACGGCATGCTGTATTCCCTGCCGAGCCGCGAGATCATCGCCGACTCCGTGGAGTACATGGTCAACGCCCACTGCGCCGACGCCATCGTGTGCATCTCCAACTGCGACAAGATCACCCCCGGCATGCTGATGGCCGCCCTGCGCCTGAACATCCCGGTGATCTTCGTTTCCGGCGGCCCGATGGAAGCCGGCAAGACCAAATTGGCCAGCCACGGCCTCGATCTGGTCGACGCCATGGTCATCGCCGCCGATTCCAGCGCATCTGACGAGAAGGTCGCGGAATACGAGCGCAGCGCCTGCCCGACCTGCGGTTCGTGCTCCGGCATGTTCACCGCCAACTCGATGAACTGCCTGGTGGAAGCCTTAGGGCTGGCCTTGCCGGGCAACGGTTCCACGCTGGCCACCCACAGCGACCGCGAGCAGCTGTTCCTGCAGGCCGGCCGTACCATCGTCGAGCTGTGCAAGCGCTACTACGGCGAGAACGATGAGTCGGTGTTGCCGCGCAACATCGCCAACTTCAAGGCGTTCGAAAACGCCATGACCCTGGACATCGCCATGGGCGGTTCCACCAACACCATCCTGCACTTGCTGGCCGCGGCCCAGGAAGCCGAGATCGATTTCGACCTGCGCGACATCGACCGCCTGTCCCGTCACGTGCCGCAACTGTGCAAGGTCGCGCCGAATATCCAGAAGTACCACATGGAAGACGTGCATCGCGCCGGCGGGATCTTCTCGATCCTCGGCTCCCTGGCCCGTGGCGGCCTGCTGCACACCGACCTGCCGACCGTGCACAGCACGTCCCTGGCCGAAGGCATCGCCAAGTGGGACATCACCCAGACCGACGACGAAGCCGTGCACACCTTCTTCAAGGCAGGCCCGGCCGGCATTCCGACCCAGACCGCGTTCAGCCAGTCGACCCGTTGGGACACCCTGGACGCCGACCGTGAAAACGGCTGCATCCGCAGTGTCGAACACGCCTACTCCAAGGAAGGCGGTCTGGCCGTGCTGTACGGCAACATCGCCCTCGACGGCTGCGTGGTCAAAACCGCCGGTGTGGATGAGTCCATCCACGTCTTCGAAGGCCGCGCCAAGATCTACGAAAGCCAGGACAGCTCGGTCCGCGGCATCCTCGCTGACGAAGTGAAGGAAGGCGACATCGTGATCATCCGCTACGAAGGCCCGAAAGGCGGCCCGGGTATGCAGGAGATGCTGTACCCCACGTCGTACCTGAAGTCCAAGGGCCTGGGCAAAGCTTGCGCCCTGCTCACCGACGGCCGCTTCTCCGGCGGCACCTCGGGCCTGTCGATCGGCCATGCTTCGCCGGAAGCCGCTGCCGGCGGCGCGATTGGCCTGGTGCAGGATGGCGACAAGGTGCTGATCGACATTCCAAACCGCTCGATCAACCTGTTGATCAGCGACGAAGAACTGGCGGCACGCCGGGTTGAGCAGGACAAGAAAGGTTGGAAGCCGGTAGAGAAGCGTCCGCGCAAAGTGACTACCGCGCTGAAGGCGTACGCATTGTTGGCCACCAGCGCCGACAAGGGTGCGGTACGCAACAAAGCCATGCTCGACGGCCTGTAAGCTTCGCGCATAAAAAAGCCCCGCCAGGTGCGGGGCTTTTTTTGCCTGGAGAAAAACTCAGGACGCTGAAGATCAAAATGTGTGCGGGCTTGCTCGCGAAAGCGTTGGGTCAGTCATCTCATCTGTTACTGACCGGCCGCATTCGCGAGCAAGCCCGCTCCCACATTTACCGGCTTACATCCATGGTCACTGGATATCTTCCGGCTTCACGATCACCCAGTTTTTATCCGCCGTCACCGGCAGCCCTTCCTTGGCCTGCGCCGCCGCGTGCTTGGCGATCATGCCGTTGAGTTGGGTCATGTACTTGTCTTTGCGGTTGATCCACAGGTGGACGCCGCCCTTGGCCACGTCCACATCGTGGAACAGCATGTAGCCGTCGCTGGTCGGTGTGTCACCGCCGACAATCACTGGTTTTTTCCATTCGTCGATGTAGGTGAGGATCGCTGCGTGTTTGCCGGCCATCCAGGTTGCCGGGGTCCACAGGTAGGGGGTGAGTTCCAGGCCGAGGTTGGCCTTCTCGTCATACTTGCCGGCGCTGATCTGCTTGCGGGCGGTGGTCAGCTCGCCGGTCTTGCGGTCCTTGAGCAGGGTGGTCACGCCGATGACGTTTTCGGGTTTGACGTTGTAGCCGTACTTCGGATCGGCGGCGACCATGCGCACCAGCTCCTCGGAAGCGGCCGTCATCACATACACCTCGATGCCGTTTTCCATCAGCTTGTTGTACAGCTCGGCCTGGCCGGTGAAGACTTTGGGCGGCTGCACCTCGGATGTCTTCACCGCGTCGCCTTCAAAATAACTGACCGGCACCGGCTTGCCGGAGGCCATCAGCTCATCCACCTGAACCTTGAGTTCCTTGAGGGTGAAGCCAGAGAACACCTGGGCCACCCACGGGTAGCAGACCATGTCGTCCACTTCGCACAGGCGATAGTAGTAACTGAACAGGCTCTCTTTGTGGTCGGCGGTGTCTTTGAACGGCATCAGCTTGAGCGAAGGGTCAAGGCTCTCGCGGGTGATCAGGCCCTTGTTTTCCATGTAGGGCAGCAGGGACTCTTCGAGGTCGTAGCGATAGCTGGTGTTGTCCATGTCGAACACCGCGAAGTTACCCTTGTTGGCGTTGGCGGCGATCATTTCATTCAGTTGCTTGGCGGCGGGTGCCGGCCAGTGTTTCAACTCGGTGGCGGCAAACGCCTGGCCGGCGAGCCCCAGGCAAAGTGCGGCGGATACCAGTAGTTTCGGCGCGAGCTTCATAGGCGTTGTCTCCCTCAAGTGAAAGACATCGACGCTAACAAATCCCTGTGACAGTTCCCGTGTCGAGCACGACAGTACGCGTCCTGATCCCGCCAGCGGCATACGCCTGAGCGCCAACCACTTATTCCAAAAACGACAGTCGCCATTCCATATCGGTATTAAATCATTATATTTCAAGCTGTTAGGCTTCCCGGTTCGCAATCGCAGGCTCACGCGATTGGCTGCCTTCTCAACGGAGCTTCAATGAATCTGCCCCTGATTCTCAATTTATTGGTGTTCGTGGCCCTGTTGCTGGGCCTGGCACAAACCCGCCGTACTAACTGGAGCCTGGCCAAGAAGGTGCTGTTCGCCCTGGTGCTGGGCGTGCTGTTCGGCGCGGCGTTGCACACGATCTATGGCGACGGTAACCCGGTGCTCAAGGCCTCCATCGGCTGGTTCGATCTGATCGGTAACGGCTACGTACAATTGCTGCAAATGATCGTGATCCCGCTGGTATTTGCCTCGATCCTCAGCGCGGTGGCACGCCTGCATAACGCGGCGTCCCTGGGCAAGATCAGCTTCCTGACCATCGGCACGCTGCTGTTCACCACCGCGATTGCGGCCTTGATCGGCATCGGCCTGACCAACCTGTTCGGCCTCACCGCCGACGGCCTGGTGGCCGGCACCCAGGAAATGGCGCGCCTGCAAGTAATCCAAAGTGATTACGCGGGCAAGGTCGCCGACCTGAATATCCCGCAGTTGCTGCTCTCGTTCGTGCCGGCCAACCCGTTCGCCGACCTGGCCCGGGCCAAGCCGACGTCGATTATCAGCGTGGTGATTTTCGCCGCGTTCCTGGGGGTTGCCGCGCTGCAACTGCTCAAGGACGACGTGGAAAAGGGCCAGAAGGTGCTCAATGCCATCGACACCCTGCAAGCCTGGGTGATGCGCCTGGTGCGCCTGGTGATGAAGCTGACCCCGTACGGCGTATTGGCGCTGATGACCAAAGTGGTCGCCGGCTCCAACCTGCAAGACATCATCAAGCTCGGCAGTTTTGTGCTGGTGTCGTACCTGGCTTTGGGCCTGATGTTCGTGGTGCATGGCCTGCTGCTGTCGCTGGCCGGGGTCAACCCGCTGCGGTTTTTCCGTAAGGTCTGGCCGGTGCTGACCTTTGCTTTCACCAGCCGCTCCAGTGCGGCGGCGATTCCGCTGAGCATCGAAGCGCAAACCCGTCGCCTGGGCATCCCGCAGTCCATCGCCGGCTTCGCCGCCTCGTTTGGCGCGACCATCGGCCAGAACGGTTGCGCCGGTCTTTATCCTGCGATGTTGGCGGTGATGGTGGCGCCCACCGTGGGCATCAACCCACTGGACCCGCTGTGGATCGCGACCCTGGTGGCCATTGTGACCCTGAGTTCGGCCGGTGTGGCGGGCGTGGGCGGCGGTGCGACGTTTGCCGCGCTGATCGTGCTGCCGGCGATGGGCTTGCCGGTGTCACTGGTGGCGCTGCTGATTTCCGTGGAGCCGCTGATCGACATGGGCCGCACGGCCTTGAACGTGAATGGTTCGATGACGGCCGGGGCGATCACCAGCCAGATCATGGGGCAGACGGATAAAGCGTTGCTGGAGGCCGATGAGCATGCGGAGTTAGCGCAGGCCTGATAGACCGCTATCGGGGGCAAGCCCCCTCCCACATTTGGAATGCATTTCAATGTGGGAGGGCTTGCCCCCGATGCTTTTAGGCCCTCTTCCAAACCTCAAAGTTGTAGGCCGGCTTATCACCTTCAGCTGGGTTCGGCAGGTTGGAAACCAGCGTCCACTGGTTCGCATCAAACGCCGGAAACCACGCATCGCCCTCAGGGCTCAGCGCCACCCGCGTCAGATACAGGCGATCCGCCTGTTCCAACCCCTGCGCATACAACTGCGCACCGCCGATCAGCATCAGTTCATCCACGCCCTGCTCCAGCGCCCAGGCTTGCGCCCGCTCGACCGCCGCGTCCAGTGACGGAAAAACTTCCGCACCTTCCAGCATCAGGTCGGTCTGACGGCTGACCACAAGGTTCAAGCGCCCCGGCAAGGGTCGGCCCAGGGAATCCCAGGTCTTGCGCCCCATGATGATCGGCTTGCCCAGGGTGGTGGCCTTGAAATATTTGAAATCCCCCGGCAAATGCCAGGGCATGCGGTTATCGACGCCGATCACACGGTTTTCACCGAGGGCTGCGATCAGGCTTAAAGGGAGAGTTTTTTTCATGGCGACGAGAATACCAGAGCTGCAAGCCAGCGGTTATGCTCCAACCTCACTTGCTCAACAGGACGGCGCGTGACTGCACTGACTCCCCTGCACACACTCTGGCTGACAGAAACCGTGCGCCTGCGTGAAGAACACGCCGGCCCCCTGGAAGACCAGGAAGCCAACCGACTGGCCCGCACGGCCGGCGGCGACCTGCCGGCGCGCATCCAGCACCGCGCCCTGCACTTGGCCGAGCGCGATGGCCTCAGCGCCGCCCTCACCCGCTGGCTGCAAGGTGCGCGGCTGGCTCTGGTGTTGCTGGCGATCGTTGCCGTTGTCAGCGGCGCCGGCCTGGCCTTTGCCGCGCTGGGCAACGGCCAGGCCCCGGTGAACGTGTTCTGGGCCCTGGGCAGCCTGCTCGGCTTGAACCTGATCCTGCTGCTCAGTTGGGCCCTGGGCCTGCTGTTTGCCGGCGAGCACAGCGCCAGTCTCGGCCGCCTGTGGCTATGGCTCAGCGAAAAACTGGCGCGTGACGCCAAGGCCGCGCAACTGGCGCCGGCGTTAGTGCTGTTGTTGCAGCGCCAAAAGCTCAATCGCTGGGCCGTCGGCGCGCTGGTCAACGGCCTATGGCTGCTGGCGTTGCTCAGTGCGTTGGTGATCCTGCTGACGCTGCTTGCCACAAGGCGCTACGGCTTCGTGTGGGAAACCACCATCCTCGGCGCCGACACCTTTGTCGCCGTCACCCAAGCCCTCGGCACCCTGCCTGCCTGGCTCGGCTTCAACGTGCCGACCGTCGAGATGATCCGCGCCAGCGGCGACTCGGCACTGACTATCGAAAACGCCCGCCAAGCCTGGGCCGCCTGGCTGGTGGGCGTGTTGCTGGTCTATGGCCTGCTGCCAAGGTTGATCCTCGCCCTGCTGTGCCTATGGCGCTGGAAACGCGGGCGTGCCGCGTTGCGCCTGGACCTGAACCTGCCCGGCTACAGCCAATTGCGCGAACGCTTGATGCCGAGCAGCGAACGCCTCGGGGTCAACGACGCCGCCCCGGAACACCTGCACCCCGTCAGCGGCGGCGTGAGCGAACTGCAAAGCGACGGCGCGCTGGTGGTGGCGATCGAACTGGACGATCAACGCCCCTGGCCGCCCACATTGCCCGGCAACGTAAAAGACGCCGGCATTCTCGACAGCCGCGAATCGCGTCACAAACTGCTGGAGCAACTCACGCGCTTCCCGCCCGCGCGCCTGGCCATTGCCTGCGACCCTCGTCGCTCGCCGGATCGCGGCAGCCTGGCGCTGATCGGCGAACTGGCGCGCAGTGCCGGGGCCACCCGCGTGTGGTTGCTGCAAGCGCCACCGGGCCAGGCGCTGGACGCCGAGCGCCTGGGCGATTGGCACACCGCGCTGCAACAGTTGCAGCTGCCGTTTGCCGACTGCGCGCCGCTGAACTGGCTGGAGACCGGTCATGACTAAACCGCTGAAACTCGCCGTGGTCGGCCACACCAATGTGGGCAAGACCTCGCTGCTGCGCACGCTGACCCGCGATGTGGGCTTCGGCGAGGTCTCCCATCGCCCCAGCACCACGCGGCATGTGGAAGGCGCGCGCTTGTCGGTGGAGGGCCAAGCCCTGCTGGAGCTGTACGACACGCCCGGCCTGGAAGATGCCATCGCCCTGCTCGACTACCTGGAACGCCTCGACCGCCCCGGCGAACGCCTGGATGGCCCGGCGCGCCTCTCACGGTTCCTCGAAGGCAGCGAAGCCCGCCAGCGTTTCGAGCAAGAGGCCAAGGTATTGCGCCAACTGCTGGCCTCGGATGCCGGCCTGTATGTGATCGACGCCCGCGAGCCGGTGCTGGCCAAGTACCGTGATGAGCTGCAAGTACTGGCCAGTTGCGGCAAACCGCTGCTGCCGGTGCTCAATTTCGTCAGCAGCAGCGGGCACCGCGAACCGGAGTGGCGCGAAGCCCTGGCCCGCCTTGGCCTGCATGCACTGGTGCGGTTTGACAGCGTGGCGCCGCCGCAAGACGGCGAGCGGCGCCTGTATGAAAGCCTCGCCTTGTTGCTGGAAAACGCACGGCCGCAATTGGAACGCTTGATTCTGGATCAAGAAGCCCAACGCCAGGCCCGCCAGCAAAGCGCCGCGCAGTTGATTGCCGAGCTGTTGATCGATTGCGCCGCGTGCCGGCGCAGCGTGGTCACTGAAGATGAGCCGCAAGCCATCAGCGAGTTGCGTAAAGCCGTGCGCCAGCGCGAACAAAAATGCGTGGAGGCGTTGCTCAAGCTGTTCGGGTTCCGCCCGCAGGACGCTGCCGCCAGCGATCTACCGCTGCTCGACGGCCGCTGGGGCGATGACCTGTTCAACCCGGAAACCCTCAAGCAACTCGGCGTGCGCGTGGGCGGTGGGATCGCGGCCGGCGCGGCGGCCGGTGCCGGCGTAGACCTGCTGGTCGGTGGCCTGACGCTGGGCGCTGCCGCCTTAGCCGGTGCCATCGCCGGGGGCGCGCTGCAAACCGCGCGCGGTTATGGCAGCCGCCTGCTGGGCAAAATCAAAGGCCAGCGCGAGCTGACCGTCGACGACAGCGTGCTGCGCCTGCTCGCCCTGCGCCAACGCCAATTGCTCAAAGCCCTGAATCTGCGCGGCCACGCGGCGATGCACAGCATCAAGGTCGACACGCCCCAAGACAAAACCTGGCGTGAAGGCAAGTTGCCGGACGCGCTGCACAAGGCCCGCGCCCATCCGCAGTGGTCGTCCCTCAACCCTCACGCCAGACTGAGCCAGGCCGAGCGTCAGGAACAGATCGAAGCATTGGCTCAGCGCCTGGACGAATCCTGATCGGCTGCCATCACCTGTTCCCGATGCATCACGCCTCGCCCCATAACGCGCGGATATTGCGCTCGGCCATCGCCGGCCCCACGCTCATGCCCACCCCAGTGTGCATCAACGCCGCGCTCACGCCTGGCGCCACGCGCACGAACGAGAACGGCCCCGGCCCGCGCGCGCCATACACACCCTGCCAACGCTCCACCACTTGGATCGTGCAGCCCAAGGTCTGCTCGGCCAGTTCAATCATCCAGTCATCGACCTGCTCGGCATTGAACGGCGACGCATCGCTGCCGTAGTCGTGGGAGTCGCCGATGATCAGTTCGCCATGGGGCGTCGGGCTGATCAGCAGGTGAATCCCGTGCGCCTGCAGGTGCGGGGCTTCACGCAGGATCTGCGCCTGCACCGGCGCGGCTTCCGGCAGGTCGGCGAAGGCGCCGTAATGCACGCAACTGAGGCCCGTGAGCAACGCATGTTGCAGGTTCAGGTTAAGCGCCGGCCGGGCCCGCAGCATTTGCAGGCGGCAGACGTGCGGGTTGAGTTCGGCCAGCGCCTCGGCCAGCAGGGTTTGGTAATCGTGGCCGGAGCACACGATGATCTGCTTGCCGCGAAAACTCCCCGCCGTGCTGTGCAACTGGCCCGGCTCGACGTCGCGCACCAGGGTGGAAAAATGAAACTCCACGTCAAGCTGCTGGCTCAGGTAGTGGATCAGCGCCGGGATGGCTTCGCGCGAATACAGTTGCTGATCGTCCTTGCCATGCAGCGCCGCGCGGTGATGACGAAACTGGCCGCCATACAGATCCCTCAGCGCCGCGCCTTGCAACAGCTCGACGTTGTAGCCGTGCTGCCGTGCGCGCCCGGCGCAGAAAGCTTCGAGCAGGTGCTCTTCGGCTTCGGTGCGGGCAAACAGGTACGCGCCCTTGCGCTTGAGTTGCAGGCCTGCCACCTGCGCCCAATGGCCCCAGATTTCGCGGCTTTCCCGTGCCAGGTCGAGCATCGGCCCAGGCGGCTGGCCGGTGACCAATGCCTGGCCGAAGTTGCGCACTGACGCGCCCAACGGCGTGGCGCTGCGCTCGAACACCTTGACCTTTAGGCCGCGCTTGGCGGCGGCATAGGCGTGGGACAGGCCGAGGATGCCGGCGCCGACTATCAGCAGGTCGCTGTGGTGTGTCATGAAGTGATGTCCTGAATTCGAAGCCGTCATCGGGGGCAAGCCCCCGATGAGGCCATCAGCCCTAACGAAAACCTTACTGACCGGCCACCTTCTCCGACTTGCCGTCATAACGCTTGCGCCACTCAGCCAGGATGCTGTCGCGATGCTTCGAGGCCCAGGCAAAGTCGTTCTTGATCAACCGCTGCTCGTAATCGGCCGGCAATTCGGTTTGCGGCTTGGCGATACCCGGCTGCGCGAGGACGGCGAAGTTGTCCTTGTACAGCTCCATCGCTGCGGGGCTGGCGGAGAAGTCGGCGAGTTTTTTCGCGGCCTCGGCGTGGGCGGTGCCCTTGATCACCGCCGTGGCTTCGATCTCCCAACCCAGGCCTTCCTTCGGCAGGATGATGTCCAGCGGTGCGCCCTGGCGCTTGAGCTGTACGGCCGGGTATTCGAACGAAATACCAATCGGGAACTCGCCGGAAGCCGCCAGCTTGCACGGCTTGGAACCGGAGTGGACGTACTGGCCGATGTTCTGGTGCAAGTCGTCCATGTACTGCCAGCCCTGCTTCTCGCCGAAGGTCTGCAGCCAGGCACTCACGTCCAGAAAGCCGGTGCCCGAGGACGCCGGGTTAGGCATGACGATCTTGCCCTTGTACTCAGGCTTGGTCAGGTCTTGCCAGCTCACCGGTTTGGTGAGGCCCTGCTTCTCGGCTTCGACGGTATTGAAACAGAGGGTCGCGGCCCACACGTCCATGCCGACCCACGCCGGTGGGTTGGCGGCGTCGCGGTAGTTTTTGCCGATCTTGTCCAGGTCCTTGGGTGCGTAGTTGTCGAGCATGCCCTGCTGGTCGAGGATCGCCAGGCTGGAGGCGGCCAGGCCCCACACCACGTCAGCCTGCGGGCGGTCTTTTTCGGCCAGCAGTTTGGCGGTGATGATGCCGGTGGAGTCGCGCACCCATTTGATCTCGACGTCGGGGTTGGCCTGTTCGAAGGCCTTTTTGTAGGTCTTCAATTGCTCGGCTTCGAGGGCCGTGTACACGGTGAGCTCGGTCTTGGCGAAGGCATTCAGACTGAATGCGCTAAGCACGGCAACGACCAGGGCCAGGGGCTTGAACATGGAGCATCTCCTTTCAGGATGTTTATTGGCCCGGCGCGCTCTGGCGCCAGGCTTGGGAGCGGCGCAACGCGCCACGTGAGGCCCACGCCAGCAGCAGCGAGACACCGGCCGAAGTGAACAGGATCAGGCTCGACATGGCCGCCGCACCGCCCACATTGCCGGCGTCGTCCATGTTCAACACGGCGACGGCGGCGAGGATGGTGCTGGGGCTGTAGAGGAAGATCGCGGCAGACACGGTGGTCATCGCCGACACAAACAGGTAGCGCACGATATCCAGCAGCGCCGGTAGGCAGATCGGCACGGTGACGCGCAAAAAGTGGCGGTACAGCGGCGCCTTGAGCGACAGCGCGGCGGCTTCGAATTCGGCGTCCAGTTGGCGCAGCGCCGTGGTGGCGGTCATCTGCGCGGTGGTCAAATAATGAGCAATGGTGCACGCCACCAGCAGGGTCATGGTCCCGTAGAACACATGCAGCGGGTTGCCGTTGAGGTTGAAAAAAAACACGTAGCCTAGCCCCAACACCAACCCCGGCACGGCCATCGGCACAAAGCTGAGCAGGCGCAGCGCCAGGGTCAGGCCCTTCTGGCCCTGGGTCTTTTCCATCAGGTAGGCGCCGGTGAAAATCAGCACGCTGCCGGCCAATGCGGTACACAGCGCCAGGGTCAGGCTGTTGCGATAGGCCAGCCAACCGCCGCCCGCCGTGTCTTCAAACCGGTAGTGGTTGAGCGAAAGCGACAGATTGTACGGCCAGAATTTCACCAGCGAGGAATACACCGCCATGCCGAACACCAGCAACAACACCGCGCAAATCAGCAGGACGATCGCCAGGTAGCAGCCATCCCTGAGGCGCGACGGCGCCGGCTGGAAGACCTGGGCACGGCCGCTCATGGCGTCGCCATGCCGCCGGCGTAACCACGCATCCACACCAAAGCTGAACAGCGCCGGCAGCAGCAACACCATGCCGATCAACGCGCCGCGTCCGAACTGCTGCTGGCCCACCACCGCCTTGTAGGCTTCCAGCGCCAGCACCTGGTAGTCGCCCCCCACCACCACGGGCACGCCGAAGTCGGTGATGGTCAGGGTGAACACCAGGCAAAACGCGGCAAACACCGCCTGGCGTGTGGCCGGCCAGGTGATGCTGCGAAACGCCCGCGCCGGGCTGGCGCCCATGCTGGAGGCCGCATCGAACAGCCGCGCATCCGCCAGCGACAGCGCCGACAGCAAGATCATCAGCGCATGTGGGAAGGTGTAGATCACCTCCCCCAGAACAATCCCCCAGAAGCCGTAGACATTCTCTGCAAGCAGCCCGCGCAGCAGGCCCTGGTTACCGAACAGGTACACCAGCGCAATGCCCGGCAGCATCGATGGCGCCATCAACGGCAGCAGGGACAGGCCGCGCCAGATGGCCTTGCCGGGAATCATCGTGCGTTGCAGGGCGTAGGCAAACAGGTAGGCCAACGGTACGACGATGGCCGCAACGCTGAGGGAAACTTTGAGGCTGTTGCCCAACAGCCAATGGAAATTCGCGCTGCTCAGCAGCTCCCGCGCCGCTATCAGGCCGCCGCCCTGCCCGGCCTCGCTGCTGAAACCACGCCAGAAAATCGCCAGCAATGGCATCAACACCGCGATGCCCAACAGGCACAGCCACAGCACCTTGCCGCCGACCACAAACAGGCGATCGCCCCTTTCAGCGCGCGACACCTCACGCGGTATCGGCAATGTCATATCAACGGCCATCTCAGGCAAACACCTGCAGGCTGCGTGGCGGCAGGGCCACCCAAATGTCCTGGGCGCCCAGGCGCGGCATGGCTTCGGGAGCCAGCTCGGCCAGCAGCGGGTGACCGGGCAATTGCTCCAGCTCAAAGCTCATGCGACAGCGATTGCCGAGGAAGGTGATCTCGCGCACCTTGGCCGGGAACAGGTTTTCTTCATGCACAGGGGGGTTCACGCTGATGGCTTCCGGGCGGCAGAACAGACGACCGGACCTGGCCCCGCCGGCATCATCGGCCAGGCGCATGTTCATCCCGCCGACTTGGGCATGGCTGGCGCTGCTGCGGCTGAACGGCAGCCAGTTGCCCTGGCCGACAAACTCCGCCACGAACGGCGTGGCCGGGCGGTCGTAAATCTCCTGGGGCGTGGCGTATTGCTCGACCTTGCCGTTGTTCATCACAGCGATGCGGTCGGCCATCAACATGGCCTCGTCCTGATTATGGGTGACCATCAAGGTGGTGATGCCCAGGCGCCGCTGCAGTTGGCGCAGCTCGGTGCACAGGTGCTCACGCACGCGGGCATCGAGGGCCGACATGGGCTCGTCGAGCAACAATAATGACGGCGCCGGGGCCAAGGCGCGGGCCAGAGCCACCCGCTGCTGCTGGCCGCCGGAGAGTTGGCCTGGGTATTTCTTTTCGCTGCCCAGCAGGCCGACCAGTTCGAGCATCTGCCCGACGCGCTTGCGCGCTTCATCGCGGCCGCTGCCGGTGAGGCCGTAGCCAATGTTCGCTTCGACGGTGAGGTTGGGAAACAGCGCGTAGGACTGGAACAAAATACCGTAGTCCCGGGCCTGCGGCGGCAGCAGGGAAACATCGCGGTGGCCCAGGTAAAGCTCGCCGCTGTCCTGGCGCTCCAGGCCGGCGATGCAGCGCAGCAACGTGGTCTTGCCGCAACCGGACGGCCCCAGCAGGCACACCAACTCGCCGGCGGCGACATCCAGAGACACGTTGTCCAGCGCGTTAAAGGCGCCGAAGCGTTTCTGGATACCGCGCACCTTCATCGGCGCGCCGGGTTGGCTCAGGGCTGTGTTCATGGTGGCACCTCATCAAACGGATGAAGGCCATGCTAGGCAGGCAATGCGTCGCTCGTGTGGCAGGAAGGCAAAAGGGAGCAATAGTGGTATTGGTGGATTTGTGTAGGACTTGTGGAAGGGCTTGCCTGGTGTGCCGCTATCGGGAGCAAGCCCCCTCCCACATTTTGATGTGTGAATACCTTCAAATGTGGGAGGGGGGCCTGCTCCCTATTGGCCCAAAGGCCACCACAACGCTTCAGAGCGGCGACATCTCCTGCGCCAACCCGAGGAACGCCGCCGGCAGCCGCGCGGCTTTGCGCTCTTTGAGGCAGTACAGATACTCCGCGATCTGCGGCGCATTCTCCAAGGTCAGCACCCGCAGTTGCGGGTCATGAGGCACTTCCTGGCGGGCAATGATGCTGATGCCGATATTGCGCAGCACGGCCTCGCGGATCGATTCGCGGCTGCCGATTTCCAGCAGCGGGCCGCAGCTGACGCCGGCCCCTTGCAACATCTCTTCGGTCAGGCGCCGTGTCGTGGAACCGGCTTCGCGCATCAACAACGTGTGCCCGGCCAGTGCGGTCAACGGCACATGCTCGTGCTGGGCCAGGGGATGAGTGCGGTGCACCGCCAGCACCAGGGGGTCGGTACCGAGCACACGGCGGATCAGGCGCGGGTCTTCGAGCAACTGCGACGAGGCGGCGACATCGACGCGGTATTCGTCCAACGCTTCGAGGACTTGTTGGGAGTTGCCGATTTCTACCGACACGTCCACTTGCGGCAGGCGCTCGCGAAAGGCTTTGACCAGATCAAGAATGTAATACGGCGCCGTTGCCGCAATGCGCAAGGCGCCCTGGACCTGGCCGTTGTTGCGCAGGAAAAATTCGATATCCGCTTCCTGCTGCAACAGCGCCTTGACCATCGGCAACAGCCGCGCGCCCTCGTCGCTGACGGTAAGGCGGCGGCCGCCACGGTAGAACAGCTCGACGCCGTAATGACTTTCCAGGTTGCGTATCTGGGTGGTAACCGTGGGCTGGCTGAGGCCGAGTTTTTTCGCCGCCTGGGTGATGCTGCCCAGGCGGGCGACCATGAAAAACGCCTTCAGCTCAGCACTCAGCACACCACCCTCTCATCCTCATTTGCGCAACAGGCGCAGGCCATTGAACACCACCAGCAGGCTCACGCCCATGTCGGCGAACACGGCCATCCACATGGTGGCCATGCCCAGGAACGTGACTGCCAGGAAGATGGCCTTGATCACCAACGCCAGGGCGATGTTCTGCTTGAGGATACTCGACGTTTGCCGCGACAACCGAATGAAAGCCGGGATCTTGCGCAAATCATCGTCCATCAGCGCCACGTCGGCGGTCTCGATGGCGGTGTCGGTGCCGGCGGCGGCCATGGCAAAGCCAATTTCGGCGCGGGCCAGCGCCGGGGCGTCGTTGATGCCGTCACCCACCATGCCCACGCGGCTGCCGTGGCTGTAGAGGGTTTCGATGGCGTGCAATTTGTCGGTGGGCAACAGGTCGCCCTGGGCCTGGTCGATGCCCACCTGAGCCGCAATCGCCTGGGCGGTATGGGTGTTGTCGCCCGTGAGCATCAGGGTCTTGATGCCCAGCTCGTGCAGTTGCTGGATGGCTTCGCGGCTACTGTCCTTGACCGTGTCGGCCACGGCGAACAGTGCCAGCGGGCCGGACTTGTCGAGCAGCAGCACCACGGACTTGCCTTGTTTCTCCAGGGCGAAGAGTTTTTCTTCCAGCGCCGATGAACACAGGCCAAGGTCTTCCACCAGACGGTGATTGCCCAAGTGGTAGGTCTGGCCGTTGATATCACCGCGCACACCCCGACCGGCCAGGGCTTCGAAGTTATCCACCGTGTGGGTCGGCAGGTGTTTATCCACAGCCGCGTTGGCGATGGCCAGCGACACGGGGTGGTCCGACCGCCCGGCCAGGCTCGCGGCCAAGGCCTGCGCGTGGTCTTCAACGTTGGGGAACAGTGCCAGGTAATCGGTTTGCACCGGCTTGCCGTGGGTAATCGTGCCGGTCTTGTCCAGCGCCAGGTAGTCGAGCTTGTAACCGCCTTCCAGGTACACGCCGCCCTTGATCAGGATGCCTTTGCGCGCCGCCGCCGCCAGGCCGCTGACGATGGTCACCGGGGTGGAAATCACCAGCGCGCAGGGGCATGCGACCACCAGCAGCACCAGGGCGCGGTAGACCCAGTCGAACCACATACCGCCCATGAACAGCGGCGGGATAACCGCCACGCCCAGGGCAAACAGGAACACCGCCGGGGTGTAGACCCTGGAAAAACTGTCAACGAAGCGCTGAGTCGGTGCGCGGGCCCCTTGGGCCTGCTCAACGGCGTGGATGATCCGCGCCAGCGTCGAGTTGTTGGCCGCTGCCGTCACGGCGTATTCCAGGGAACCGGCCTGGTTGATGGTGCCGGCGAAGACTTTGTCGCCCACGGTCTTTTCAATCGGCAGGCTTTCGCCGGTAATCGGCGCTTGGTCAATGGTGGATTGACCCGCCGTGACCTCCCCGTCCAAGCCAATCCGCTCGCCTGGCTTTACCCGCACAATAGCCCCAATTTCGACGTTTTTGACCTCCTGTTCCGCCCAACTGCCGTCAGCCTGTCGCACCGTCGCCTGCTCCGGCGTCATCTGCATCAAGCCGCTGATGGCATTGCGCGCACGGTCCAGGGACTTGGCTTCGATCAGTTCGGCCACGGTGAACAGGAACATCACCATGGCGGCTTCCGGCCATTGGCCGATCAGCACCGCGCCGGTGACAGCGATGCTCATCAACGCGTTGATGTTCAGGTTGAGGTTTTTCAGGGCAATCCAGCCCTTTTTGTAGGTGGTGAGGCCGCCGCTGAGGATCGACACCAGCGCCACGATGGCAATCACCCACGTGGGCGCAGCGTTGGTGAAGTGCAGTACTTCGGCCGCCAACGCCCCTACGCCGGACAACGCCAGCGGCCACCAGTGTTTCTTGGCGGGCGGCTCGGCGGCCGGTGTGCCTTGTTCAATCGGGTCGGCCTGCATGCCGAGGGATTTGATCGCGTCGATGATCGGCGCCGTGCTCGGCAGGTCATGGGTGACGCCGAGGATGCGGTTGATCAGGTTGAATTCCAACTGCTGCACGCCGGCCAGCTTGCCCAGTTTGTTCTGGATCAGCGTTTGCTCGGTGGGGCAGTCCATGGCCTCGATACGGAATGTGCTCAGGCGTGAGCCGGCGGTAGGCGCTTCGCTCAGTTGCACCACCGCAGGGGCCGGCGTGCCGGAACAACAGGCGCCGCCGTGGCCGTGGTTATGCACGGGCGTCAGCTTCTTCTCGCCGTGGTCATGGTCGTGTTTGTGTGGGGTGTGCAGGGAATCGCTCATCAGGTCGCGTCCATAAAGGTGCCTGTTGCCAAGTAAAGACCCTGTAGCCACTATAGGGTCAAGCACCCATTTGGAGATTGCTGCGATGAAGATCGGCGAACTGGCCAAACTCACCGATTGCCCGGTGGAAACCATCCGCTATTACGAGAAAGAAAGCCTGCTGCCGCCCCCGGCACGCACTGACGCCAACTACCGCGTGTACACCCAGGCGCACACCGAACGGCTGGTCTTTATCCGTAACTGCCGCAGCCTCGACATGACCCTGGAAGAAATCCGCAGCCTGCTCAGCCTGCGCGACAGCCCTCAGGACCAGTGCGAAAGCGTGAATGCGTTGATCGACGAACACATCCATCACGTAAAAGCGCGGATCGATGGGCTGTTGGCGTTGCAGGAGCAACTGCTGGACCTGCGCCAGCGCTGTGGGGGTGGGGAGCAGTGCGGGATTTTGCAACGGCTGGAGGTCAGCGGAAGTGTGCAGGCCAGCGAGGCTGAGCCTTCGCATGTGGGCAGAAGCCATGGCCATTAATTCAAGCGAACGCAGTTCAAATGTGGGAGGGGGCTTGCTCCCACACTTGAGCCGTGACCGGCTTTAGATCGCGACGTCGGCCTTGATGCTTGGGTCGGCGTCGTAGCCCACGATCTCAAAATCTTCGAATTTGTAATCGTAGATAGACGCAGGCTTACGCTTGATCACCAGTTCCGGCAGCTTCTTCGGCGTGCGCGCCAGCTGGGTGCGGATCTGTTCCATATGGTTGCTGTAGGCGTGGGTGTCGCCGGTGGTGACGATGATCTCGTGGGGGATCAGGTCGCACTGTTGGGCCAGCATATGGGTGAGCAGGGCCAGGGCCGCCGTGTTGTACGGCAGGCCGAGGAACACATCGGAACTGCGAATGTACAACTGCATCGACAGATGCCCCTCATGCACGAATGCCTGGTACAGCAAATGGCACGGCGGCAGGGCTTGCTTGCCGTTTTGCGCGTTTTCCTGGGGGCTCTTGGTTTCGTCCGGCAGATATTCGACGTTCCAGCCGTGGAACAGGATGCGGCGGCTGTTAGGGTTGGTCTTGAGCGTATGAACCATATAGTCGATCTGATTGATCGTGCCGCCGTCCTTGGTCGGCCAGGCGGTCCACTGTTCGCCGTATACCGGGCCCAGGTCGCCGTCTTCGGTGGCCCATTCGTCCCAGATGCGCACGCCGTTTTCGTTTAGCCACTTGATATTGGTATTGCCGCTCAACATCCAGATCAGCTCGTTGGCGATGCTTTTGAAGTGAAGCTTCTTGGTGGTCAGCAGCGGGAAACCGTCGGCCAGGTTATGCCGATACTGACGGGCGAACACAGCCTTGGTGCCGGTGCCGGTGCGATCGCCCTTGGTCAGGCCATTGGTCACGACGTCGTTCAGCAGCTCGAGATATTGCTTCATATCATTACCTGTATCGTTGAAGCCGAGACCTCGCAGGCCCCGGCGTTCGAATTCAAAGCGCGGTGTTCTTCAACGGTTGCGGGCGATTGTACGCCCACCACAGCAGGCCCAGGCCCACGAGAATCATCGGCATGCTGAGCACCTGCCCCATGGTCAACCAGCCCCACGCCAGGTAGCCCAGCTGTGCGTCCGGCACACGCACGAACTCGACGATAAAGCGGAAGATCCCGTAGAACAACGCGAACATACCGGACACCGCCATGGTCGGGCGTGGCTTGCGCGAGAACAGATAAAGGATCAGGAACAGCGCCACACCTTCCAGGGCGAACTGGTACAACTGCGACGGATGGCGCGGCAGTTGCGCCGGGTCGCTGAACGGCGGGAAGACCATGGCCCACGGCACGTCGGTCGGCTTGCCCCACAGCTCGGCATTGATGAAGTTACCGATACGCCCGGCGCCCAGGCCGATCGGCACCAATGGCGCGACGAAATCCATCAGTTCGAAGAACGATTTGCCGTTGCGCCGGCCAAACCACCAGGCGGCGATCATCACACCGATGAAGCCACCGTGGAACGCCATGCCGCCCTTCCACACTTCGAAAATCAGCATCGGGTTGGCGATATACGCCGGAAGATCGTAGAACAACACATACCCCAGACGCCCGCCGACAATCACCCCCATCGACAGCCAGAACACCATGTCGGAGAGTTTCTCCTTGGTCCAGGTCGGGTCGAAACGGTTCAGGCGCCGAGACGCCAACAGCCAGGCACCGCCGATGCCGATCAGGTACATCAACCCGTACCAGTGGATTTTCAGCGGACCGATGGCCAGGGCCACCGGGTCGATCTGCGGGTAAGGCAGCATTGCGACTCCTCGTTAACTCATTCGTGATAGCGACCGGACCATGCCCGGGCGCGATTAAGCGTGCGTTACAGCTATTGCCGTTAAATCAGAAAGTTTATACCGACGCAGAACAGCAGGCCGGCGAACAGCCGCTTCAACAGGCGTGGCGACAACCGGTGCGCCAGGCGTGCGCCAAAGCGCGCAAACACCATGCTGGTCAAGGCAATGCCCAGCAGCGCCGGCAAATACACGAACCCCAGACTATGAGCGGGCAACAGCGGGTCGTGCCAGCCCAGAATCATGAAACTTAATGCACTCGCCAGGGCGATCGGCAGGCCGCAGGCCGACGAGGTGGCCACCGCCTGTTGCATGGGCACGCTGCGCCAGGTCAGGAACGGTACGGTCAGCGAGCCGCCACCGATGCCGAAAATCGCCGAGGCCCAGCCGATCACCGTACCGGCCAGGGTCAGCCCGACCTTGCCCGGCACCGTGCGGCTGGCCTTGGGTTTGAAATCCAGGCCCAATTGCAGGGCCACGATCAGCGCGAACACGCCAATGATCTTCTGCAAGTGCGGGCCGGAAATCGCCTCGGCCGTCAGCGCGCCGAAGCCTGCGCCGATCAAAATGCCTACCGTCATCCACAGGAAGATCGGCCAACGCACCGCGCCACGTCGGTGGTGCTCACGCACGGCATTGACCGAAGTAAAAATGATCGTCGCCAGGGACGTGCCCACGGCCAGATGGGTCAGCACCTGCGGGTCGAAGCCCTGCGCGGTGAAGCTGAACACCAGCACCGGCACAATGATAATCCCACCGCCCACGCCGAACAGCCCCGCGAGCACGCCCGCGCAGGCGCCCAGCAGCAAATACAGCAGAAATTCCATGGGAGCCCCCGAATCAAGTCCGGCATGTTAACGGATGGAAGGCGTGCTACCCAACTGGATACGATGGAACGCCTGCGGTTGAGTGGGTAGAGTGGCAAAAAAACACAAAGGGAAATCGCCTGATGTGCCTGATTGTTTTCGCCTGGCGACCGGGCCACGCCCAACCGCTGATCGTCGCGGCCAACCGTGATGAGTTTTATGCACGCCCCAGCCTGCCCTTGGCCCAGTGGGAGGACGCGCCCCATGTCTATGCCGGCCGCGATCTGGAAGCGGGCGGCACCTGGTTGGGGGTCAATGCCGAAGGGCGATTTGCGGCCCTGACCAATATCCGTGATCCGCATCAGCCGCCGGCACGCAAGTCTCGCGGGGAATTGGTGGCGCGGTTTCTCAGTGGTTCGCTGTCGATTGAGGATTATTTGGCCGAGGTTAACGGCCGTTCGATTGAATATGCCGGGTTCAACCTGCTGGTGGGGACGCGGGATGAGTTGTGGCACTACAACGCCAATCACACCGAGCCCACGCAGTTGAAACCGGGCGTGTATGGGTTATCCAACGCAGGGCTGGACACGCCTTGGCCAAAACTGCTTAAGGCCAAAGCCGCGCTGAGCGAATTGCTGACCGATCCGCAGCCCGAAGCGCTATTGGAGGTTCTGAGCGATCCGCAGACAGCGCCGTTTGCCGAGCTGCCGGATACCGGCGTGGGCCTGGCCACCGAGAGTCTGCTGTCGAGCGTGTTTATCGCCAGCCCCAGTTATGGAACACGGGCCAGTACGGCGTTGATTGTGAATGCCGATGGGACACGGCGGATGGTGGAGCGCAGTTTCGGGCCGCAGGGTGGGCGGTTGGGCGAGGTCGAACTCAATTTATAACCACACCCTGAAAAGAATGTGGGAGGGGGCAAGCCCCCCACATTTTGATCAGCGTCGGTTACAAGGTTTTCGCAGACGCCGGGTTGATCATCCGTGTCAGCCCCAAATTCTTCAGCGCCAACTGCAGCGAGCTGTGGATAACTTGCGGGTTGTCAATGGTCATCAGCTCGGCCAGCAGGTCCTTGGCCATGCTCAGTTCAACCTGGCGCAGCATCCACTTCACTTTCGGCAAGTTGGTGGCGTTCATCGACAGGCTGTCAAAACCCATCGCCATCAACAGCACCGCCGCCGCCGGGTCGCCGGCCATTTCGCCGCAGATACTCACCGGCTTGCCTTCGGCATGGGCGTCGCGCACCACATGTTGCAGGGCTTGCAGCACCGCCGGGTGCAGGTAGTCGTAAAGGTCGGCCACCCGTGGGTTGTTGCGATCCACGGCCAGCAGGTATTGGGTCAGGTCGTTGGAGCCCACCGACAGGAAGTCCACCTGCCGCGCCAATTCCTTGGCCTGGTACACCGCCGCCGGGATTTCGATCATCACGCCAATCGGCGGCATCGGTACGTCGGCGCCTTCGTCGCGCACTTCGCCCCAGGCGCGGTGGATCAGGTGCAGGGCTTCTTCCAGCTCATGGGTGCCGGAGATCATCGGCAGCAGAATGCGCAGGTTGTTCAGGCCTTCGCTGGCCTTGAGCATGGCGCGGGTCTGTACCAGGAAGATCTCGGGATGGTCGAGGGTGACGCGAATGCCGCGCCAGCCGAGGAAGGGGTTGTCTTCCTTGATCGGGAAATACGACAGTGACTTGTCGCCGCCGATGTCCAGGCTGCGCATGGTCACCGGCAGCGGGTGGAAGGCTTGCAGTTGCTCGCGATAGATCGCCAGCTGCTCCTTCTCGCTCGGGAAGCGCTGGTTGATCATGAACGGCACTTCGGTGCGGTACAGCCCCACCCCTTCGGCGCCCCGTTGTTGCGCGCGGGCCACGTCAGCCAACAGGCCGGTATTGACCAGCAGCGGCACACGGTGGCCATCGGTGGTCACGCACGGCAGCTCGCGCAATGAATCGAGGCCCAGCGCCAGTTGTTTCTCTTCTTCAACCACCTCGGCGTATTGCTTGCGCAGTACTTCGCTGGGGTTGGTGAACACTTCGCCACGATGGCCATCGACGATCATGTCGATGCCGTCGACCTTGGAGTACGGCAGGTCAACCAGGCCCATCACCGTCGGAATACCCATGGCCCGGGCCAGGATCGCGACGTGAGAGTTACCCGAACCGAGTACCGAGACCAGGCCCACCAGCTTGCCCTCGGGCACTTCGCCGAGCATGGTAGCGGTCAGTTCTTCACTGATCAGGATGGTGTTGTCGGGGTAGACCAGGTTGGTGGAGCGATCTTCCTGCAGGTACGCCAGCAACCGGCGGCCAAGGTCGCGCACGTCCGAGGCGCGCTCGCGCAGGTAGGCGTCGTCCATCAATTCGAAACGGTTGACGTGATCGGTCACCACCTGGCGCAGTGCGCCCTGGGCCCACTGGCCGGTCTTGATCACGGTCTTGACTTCATTACCCAGCGACGCGTCGTCGAGCATCATCTGGTACACGTCGAACAGCGCACGCTCTTCGGGGCGCAGTTGTGTCGCCAGCTTGGTCGACAGGTTGCGCATGTCGGCGCGCACGCCTTCCAGGGCGGTCTTGAACAGTTTGATCTCGGCGTCGATGTCGTCGACGGACTTGTCCGGCACCACATCGAGGTCGGCCGGCGGCAACATGACCACGGCCGTACCGACGGCGGCGCCCGGTGAACCCGGCACACCGACGAACTTGGCTTCCTGGATGCCCTTGCCCTGGCGGCCCAGGCCACGGATCGACCCGGTGGCTTCGGCGTGGGCAATTACGCCGGCGAGCTGCGCGCTCATGGTCACGAGGAAGGCTTCTTCACCTTCGTCGAACTGGCGGCGTTCTTTCTGCTGGATAACCAACACGCCGACAACGCGGCGGTGGTGAATGATCGGTGCGCCGAGGAACGAGGCGTAACGCTCTTCGCCGGTTTCGGCAAAGTAGCGATAACGCGGGTGATCGGCCGCGTTTTCAAGGTTCAGGGGTTCTTCACGCGTCCCCACCAGGCCAACCAGACCTTCATTGGGCGCCATGCTGACCTTGCCGATGGAGCGCTTGTTCAAGCCCTCCGTGGCCATCAGCACAAAACGGTTGGTCTCTGGGTCCAGCAGGTAAACCGAGCAGACCTGGCTGCCCATGGCTTCCTTGACGCGCAACACAATAATCCCCAACGCCGCCTTGAGATCCTTGGCGGAGTTAACTTCCTGGACGATCTTGCGCAGCGTATTGAGCATGGCTCGGGGTCGAACTCCGTCGTCAGTCGCGCGCTAAAAGGCGCGGGGCAAGCTCTTTGAGAGCGCGACGATAAACCTCGCGCTTGAATGTCACCACCTGGCCCAGCGGGTACCAATAGCTGACCCAACGCCAGCCATCGAACTCCGGTTTACCGGTCAAATCCATCCGCACCCGCTGCTCGTTAGAGATCAGGCGCAGGAGAAACCATTTTTGCTTCTGGCCGATGCACAGCGGTTGGCTGTGGGTACGTACCAGGCGTTGCGGCAAACGATAGCGCAACCAACCGCGGGTACAGGCCAAAATTTGCACATCTTCACGCTCAAGGCCGACTTCTTCATTCAACTCACGGTACAAGGCGTCTTCAGGGGTTTCATCGGGGTTGATTCCACCTTGAGGAAACTGCCAGGCATCTTGGTTGATTCGGCGAGCCCATAGCACCTGTCCGGCGTCATTCGTAAGAATAATGCCGACATTAGGACGGAAACCATCGGGGTCGATCACGGCAACAACCTCGCAAACGCATGTCGCCGCATTGTTCCACAAAGGTTGTTCCAGCGGCAACGAGGCTTCTTAGCTTATGTGCACTCTTGTGAAAAGACCGTATTCTGGACGCCTTTTTACAGACTTTTCAGCGAGTAACTGCAATGCGCCTGGCTTTATTCGACTTGGACAACACCCTTCTCGGCGGTGACAGCGACCACGCGTGGGGCGATTACCTGTGCGAACGCGGGATTCTCGACGCGGTAGCCTACAAGGCTCGCAACGACGAGTTTTATCAGGACTATCTTGCCGGCCGCCTGGATAACGCCGCCTACCTGAACTTCTGCCTGGAAATCCTTGGCCGCACCGAGATGACCCAGTTGGATGAGTGGCACAACGACTATATGCGCGACTGCATCGAACCGATCATGTTGCCCAAGGCCGTGGAACTGCTGGCCAAACACCGCGCCGCCGGCGACAAGCTGGTGATCATCACCGCCACCAACCGTTTCGTCACCGCGCCAATTGCCGCACGCCTGGGTGTCGAAACCCTGATCGCCACCGAGTGCGAGATGCAAGATGGCCGTTATACCGGGCGCAGTACCGATGTGCCGTGCTTTCGCGAGGGCAAGGTGACGCGCTTGAATCGTTGGCTCGAAGAGACTGGGCATAGCTTGGAAGACAGCTATTTTTATAGCGATTCGATGAATGATCTGCCGCTGCTGGAGCAGGTGACCCACCCGGTGGCGGTGGATCCGGACCCGAATTTGCGCGCCGAGGCCGAGAAGCGGGGTTGGCCGGTGATTACGCTGCGTAGCTGATGGCCCTATCTGGGCAAGCCCCCTCCCACACTTTGAGGTGTGAATACATTCAAATGTGGGAGGGGGCTTGCTCCCGATGCAGGCAACTCTGTCTCAAGCCTTAAACCGGCTTAGCCCCCATCAACCCCGCAATCGCCACAAACCCCAGCAGGCTGACCACCGCCAGCACCAGGGTGAAATTCAAGCTGCCGCCCTCCCCCTTACGCAGGCGATTAAGCCGCGCCACCAGCCAGAACCACGCCAACGCCGCGACGGTGTAGAGGATGCTGGAGCCCAGGATCCAGGTTTGCCCCAGCGGCCAGCCGGTCAGGTGCACCAGCCACCAGCCGGTGAACGGCATGCTCACCACGCATATGCCCATCAACAACCACACGAACGCCCACGGGCGTTGCACGGTCACCGCCGCGCCGGCGCTGCGTTTGCGCCAGGCCAGCAGCGCCAGGCCGAGGCCGCTGAGCAGCAACACCACGGTGGCCGCGATGTGGATAACTTTCAGGGTGATCAGGGTTTCCATGTGTCGTCTTCCTTAAAGGCCGCGCCCTAATCAGCGTAGTCGCTCAACCGAGGAACAGTTTATAGGCCGGGTTATCACTTTCATCCCAGTACGGGTAGCCAATCGCCTCCAGGGCCGCCGGCACCAGGTGACGCTCGCTCGCCGGCACTTGCAGGCCGGCCACCACACGGCCATCGGCTGCGCCGTGGTTGCGATAGTGGAACATCGAGATGTTCCAGCGCCCGCCCAACTTGTTAAGGAAGTTGAACAGCGCCCCCGGACGCTCCGGGAACTCAAAGCGAAACACCACTTCGTTGCTGACGTGCGCCGCATGCCCGCCAACCATATGGCGAATGTGCAGCTTGGCCAGCTCGTTCTCCGTGAGGTCCAGCACGGGGAAGCCTTGCTCTGTGAGGCTGGCGATCAGCGCGCTGCGCGGGTCGGTTTCCGGGTGGGTCTGCACGCCGACAAAAATGTGCGCCTCGCTGCCGGAGTGATAGCGGTAGTTGAATTCGGTGATCTGGCGTTTGCCCACGGCCTCGCAGAACGCCTTGAAGCTGCCCGGTTGTTCGGGAATGGTCACGGCGATGATGGCTTCGCGGCCTTCGCCCAACTCGGCGCGCTCAGCCACGTGGCGCAGGCGGTCGAAGTTGACATTCGCCCCGGAATCAATGGCGACGAAGGTCTGGCCGCTGACACCACGGCTCTCCACGTACTTCTTGATGCCCGCCACACCCAACGCGCCCGCAGGCTCGGTGATGGAGCGGGTGTCGTCGTAGATGTCCTTGATGGCCGCACAGATTTCATCGGTGCTCACGGTAATCACTTCATCGACATAGTCTTTGCAGATATCGAAGGTGTGCTGGCCGATCTGCGCCACCGCCACGCCATCGGCAAAAATACCCACCGTCGGCAAGACCACGCGTTCGCCCGCCGCCATGGCCGCTTGCAGGCAGTTGGAGTCGTCCGGCTCTACGCCGATGATCTTGATCTCGGGGCGCAGGTACTTCACATATGCCGCGATGCCGGCGATCAGCCCGCCGCCGCCCACCGGAACAAAAATCGCATCCAGCGGCCCCGGGTGCTGGCGCAGGATCTCCATCGCCACGGTGCCCTGCCCGGCAATGGTGTGTGGATCATCGTAAGGGTGGATGTAGACGTAGCCTTTTTCGTCGACCAGTTTGAGCGAGTAGGCCAGGGCTTCCGGGAAGGAATCACCGTGCAACACCACTTTGCCGCCACGCGAGCGCACGCCTTCGACCTTGATTTCGGGCGTGGTCTTGGGCATCACGATCGTGGCCTTGACCCCCAGCACCTTGGCCGCCAGGGCCAGGCCCTGCGCATGGTTGCCCGCCGACGCCGTGACCACGCCACGCGCACGTTCTTCGGCGCTCAACTGGGTCAGCTTGTTGTAGGCACCGCGAATCTTGAACGAGAACACCGGCTGCAAGTCTTCGCGCTTGAGCCAGACCTTGTTGCCCAGCCGCTCCGAGAGCTGGCGGGCGGTCTGCAACGGTGTTTCCACGGCAACGTCGTAAACGCGCGAGGTGAGAATCTTTTTGACGTACTGTTCGAGCATCGGAAAGCATCACTGGGCGGGTTGGGCAGGGCCGAGGAGTCTAACCCGGCTTTTGGCCGCACGACCACACGAATCCCGAGGTTTTGTTGGGTTATACTCGCGCCCCTCGATAACTCCCCGCCCGTTCCGGAGCCCGCATGACCCAGGATCAACTCAAACAGGCAGTGGCCCAGGCCGCTGTCGATTTAATCCTTCCCAAACTCGACGACAAGAGCATCGTCGGTGTCGGCACCGGCTCCACCGCCAACTGCTTTATCGATGCGCTGGCCCGCCACAAGGGCGCGTTCGATGGCGCGGTAGCGAGCTCCGAAGCCACCGCGGCGCGCCTCAAAGGCCACGGCATTGCGGTATACGAACTCAACACCGTGAGTGATCTGGAGTTCTACGTCGACGGCGCCGATGAAAGCGACGAACACCTGAACCTGATCAAGGGCGGCGGCGCGGCCCTGACCCGCGAGAAGATCGTCGCGGCCGTGGCCAAGACCTTTATCTGCATCGCCGACGCCAGCAAGCTGGTGCCGGTACTCGGCGCCTTCCCGCTGCCGGTGGAAGTGATCCCCATGGCCCGCAGCCACGTGGCCCGCGAGCTGGTGAAACTGGGCGGTGACCCGGTATACCGCGAAGGCGTGTTGACCGACAACGGCAACATCATCCTCGACGTGTTCAACATGCAGATCACCGATCCGGTGAAGCTCGAGACGCAGATCAATGCGATTGTCGGCGTGGTCACCAATGGCCTGTTCGCCGCGCGCCCGGCGGATGTGCTGCTGCTGGGCACCGCTGAAGGCGTCAAAACCCTCAAGGCCTGATGCAAGCCCCCTCACACACTTTTGCTCGGCGGTGTGTCAGGGGTTGGGTTTCTTGAAGACGTAGAACAGGTTCGGCTCACTGACCAGGTACAACGTGCCTTCGTCGTCCATGGCGATCCCTTCGGCCTGCGGCACGCGCTTGCTCAGGCCATGACGCCCGTTGAGTAGAGAAAGACTGCTCAGCGGACGACCGTCGATATCCAGCTCCAACACCAGGAACGACTCATCCGACAGCGCCAGCAAATGGCCGCTGCGCTCGTCGTATTGCAGGCTCGACAGGTCGCGCACAAACAGCCCGGCGTCACGCTTGGGGTTGTTGATCACGTGCACCGAGTAGGTTTTTTCCGGTTTGAAATGGGGAAACCCGTGAACCTCGTAGATCAGCATCGGATCGCGCTCCTTGGCCACGAACAGGCGCTTGCCCGCCGAGTCATAGGCCAACCCTTCAAACCCCTTGTTACCGCCGACGTGCACGCCCAAGGTCATTTGTTCGGCATCGGCGGCATCGAGGAAGCGGGTATCGTCGTCGACATGCACCTTGATCAGGCGTTGCTGACGCTCGTCGGTGATGACGTAGATGTTGTCGCTGATAAATTCCACCGCCTCGGCGTCGCCAAAGCCCACCAGGGGAATACGCCGCAGGATCTTGCCTTGCAGGGACAGCTCGATCAGTTCGGCGTTTTTATTGGTGACGGTAAACAGGCTTTTGCGCACCGGGTCATAGGTGAGGGCCGAGACATCATCGTCGAGCCCCTCGATCACCTGGGCTTGCAAGTCCACGCGGTAATCCGCCAGGCCAATGGAACGCGCATCCGTCGGCTGGCGCCAGGCCTGCCAGTTGAACCAGGCACGCTCGAACAGGCGAAAATGCTGCGCCACGGCCCCGGCGCCGATCAGGGCGATCAGCGCAAGCACAATGAGAATGGGTTTGGGGCGGGCTAGTCGACGCATTGGGCGGGCTCAAAATCAAAAGTGGCGAATGAATATCACGCCTGTCTGAATTTAAACTTAAACGCGCCCGTCTGTCTGGCGAATGCCGCAACTGGAGACGTATTCGACGTAATCGGTGTGCTACTTCTGCTTTTCGAAACGATAGAACAGGTTCGGCTCACTGACCACGTACAGGGTGCCGTTCTCGTCCATGGTCACACCTTCGGCGCGCGGGATGGTGTTCTTGAGGCCGTTGAAACCGCCGAGCAGGGTCATGAAGCTGACTTGTTCGCCCTTCTCGTTCAGCTCCAGCAGCAGGTGCGAGTCGGCCGACAGCACCAGCAGGTGGCCGGTGCGCGGGTCGATGGCCAGGGCCGAGAGGTTGCGCATGTCCAGTTCTTCACTGGCCAGTTTTTGCTTGGCGCCAACCAGGGTCTGGCTGCCGTCGCTTTTCCAGGTGAACAACGCCGGCGGGCGTTCTTCGCCCAATACAAACTGCTGGTTGCGCGGGTCCCATGTAACGCCTTCGAACGCTTTGTTCTGATCCTTGGACGGCCCCAGGTCGTAACTCGGGAAATCGGCCTTGTTCAAGTGCTGGGTGGTGGCGTCGACCTTAACAATGGTCAGGCTGTGATCACGCTCGTCGACCACCGCCAGCAGGCCATTTTCCATGACTGTCACCCCTTCCGGGTTGCTCCAGCCATTAAGTGGCATTTTGCGCAGCACATCGCCTTGCAGGGTCAACTCAACGAGGAAGGGGTTTTTGCCCATGACGGAAAACAGGGTTTTGGTCTGCGGGTTGTAAGAGACGTCCGAGGCCTCATCCTTCTCCATGCCCGGCAGCACCTTGGCATCGATGACGGCGTGATAGTCCGGCAGCCACACACTTTCGCTGCGTTCGGTGGAGGTTTCAAATCGCTCCAATACCCACAGCACACCGCGATCATCCCAATGCATGGCCCAGGAAACGCCATAGACGATCACGCCCGCCAGAAACAGCCAGGAATACCAGCGCAGGGCGAAACGAGAACGCAGCTTGGGTGTGGCGGAGGGCAGGGACACGGCCATTGGGCGCTTTTCCGGAAAGTCAGCGTAGGTGATAGCACAGGATCAACGGGCCCGCGCGGTCGAGGCTGGGGATTATCCGGATGGCGTGTGAAAAAAATGCAAAGGTGTACACCCAGCCAAGGTGGGAGGGGGCACGCCTCCTCCCACATGTTAATCAGCGAACGACGCTTTCGAAGCGATTCACGCCGGCCAGTTCCAGCACCAGCTCATCGCCCACATTCAGCGGGCCCACGCCAGCCGGGGTGCCGGTGAGGATCACGTCGCCGGCCTGCAGCGAGAAGCAGCCGGCCATGTGCTGAATCATCGGCACGATGGGGTTGAGCATCTGCGAACTGTTGCCGTCCTGGCGCACTTCACCATTGATGGTCAGCCGGATGCCGATGTCGGTCACGTCGGCAAAGGTACTGCTCACCACAAAAGGTGCGATCACCGCCGCGCCATCGAAGGACTTGGCGATTTCCCACGGCAGGCCCTTGGCCTTCAACTCGGCCTGCTTGTCGCGCAGGGTCAAATCCAACGCCGGGGCGAAACCGGAAATGGCGTCCAGCACTTCTTCACGGCTTGGCTTGTTCGACAGCGGCTTGCCGATCAATACCGCGATTTCCGCTTCGTAATGCACCGAACCGCGCTCGGTCGGAATGGCGAAACCACCTTCCAGCGGCACCACGCAACTGCCCGGCTTGATGAACAGCAACGGCTCGGTCGGTACCGGGTTGTCCAGTTCCTTGGCATGTTCGGCGTAGTTACGCCCAATGCACACCACTTTACCCACCGGGAAGTGGACGTTGGTGCCGTCGACGTATTTGTGCTGGTAGCTCATGGAACGACTCCTTAAATAGCGAAGATCTTGCCTGGGTTCATGATCCCGTTAGGGTCGAACACCGCTTTCACGGCCTTCATGTATTCGATTTCAACCGGTGAGCGACTGTAGGTGAGGTAATCGCGCTTGGTCATGCCCACGCCGTGCTCGGCGGAGATCGAGCCGTTGTACTTCTCGACGGTCTCGAACACCCACTTGTTGACGGTGGCGCATTTGGCGAAGAACTCGTCCTTGCTCAGGTTTTCCGGCTTGAGGATGTTCAGGTGCAGGTTGCCGTCGCCGATGTGGCCGAACCATACGATTTCGAAGTCCGGGTAGTGTTCGCCGACGATGGCGTCAATTTCCCGCAAAAACGCCGGCACTTTGGACACAGTAACCGAGATATCGTTTTTGTAGGGCGTCCAGTGGGAGATGGTCTCGGAGATGTACTCGCGCAGCTTCCACAGGTTATGCAGCTGGGTTTCGCTCTGGCTCATCACGCCATCCAGCACCCAGCCCTGCTCGACGCAATGTTCGAACGTTTCCAGGGCGTGGTTGGCGACTTCTTCGGTGGTGGCTTCGAATTCAAGCAACGCGTAGAACGGGCACTCGGTTTCGAACGGCGCAGGCACATCGCCACGACCGAGGACTTTGGCCAGGGCCTTATCCGAGAAGAACTCAAAGGCCGTCAGGTCCAGCTTGCTCTGGAAGGCGTGCAGCACCGGCATGATCGAGTCGAAATCGGTGGTGCCCAGCACCATGGCGGTGAGGTTTTTCGGCGCACGATCCAGGCGCATGGTGGCTTCGACCACAAACCCCAGGGTGCCTTCAGCGCCGATAAACAGCTGGCGCATGTCGTAGCCGGTGGCGTTTTTGATCAGATCGCGGTTCAGTTCCAGTACATCGCCCTTGCCGGTGACGACCTTCATGCCCGCCACCCAGTTACGGGTCATACCGTAGCGAATCACCTTGATCCCGCCGGCATTGGTGCCGATGTTGCCGCCGATCTGGCTGGAACCGGACGAGGCAAAATCCACCGGGTAGTACAGGCCGTTTTCTTCGGCGACGTTCTGCAATTGCTTGGTGACCACGCCCGGCTGGCACACGGCGGTGCGATCGGTGAGGTTCACGTCGAGGATCTGGTTCATATAGTCGAAGGACACCACCACTTCGCCATTGGCCGCCACAGCGGCTGCTGACAAGCCGGTGCGACCGCCCGATGGCACCAGCGCCACCTTACGTTCATTGGCCCAACGCACAATGGCCTGGACCTGCTCAACGGTCTTGGGGAAGACGATGGCGGTGGGCGCGGGTGCGAAGTGCTTGGTCCAATCCTTGCCGTAAGCCTCCAGGGAGTCTGCGTCGGTCAGCACTTTGCCGGGCTCAACCAGGGTCTTTAGCTCATCAATCAGGGCAGGATGGGTCATCGACAGAACTCTCGAACAATTCATGGTCATCCTGAGAACGCTTCACGTCGCAGGAATGAGTGTTAGCGGGGCGCGTATGCTAGCATACCGCCCCCGCAGGACAGAGCCCAAGGGCGTTTCTGCGGTGACGGCTTTCCTGCCGTCCGGGTCAGCTTAAGCGATCCGATTCCCTGCCAATTTTCTCCGGGATACAGGTTTACGCAGATGAGCAAGACTTCTCTCGATAAGAGCAAGATCAAGTTCCTTCTTCTGGAAGGCGTCCACCCATCGGCTGTCGACGTTCTGAAAGCCGCCGGGTACACCAGCATTGAGTACATCACCAGTTCTCTGCCGGAAGCCCAGCTCAAGGAAAAGATCGCCGACGCGCACTTCATCGGCATTCGCTCCCGCACTCAGCTGACCGAAGAGATCTTCGATCACGCCAAGAAACTCGTGGCAGTGGGCTGTTTCTGCATCGGCACCAACCAGGTCGACCTCAACGCAGCACGCGAGCGCGGCATCGCGGTGTTCAACGCACCGTATTCCAATACCCGTTCCGTTGCGGAGCTGGTGCTGGCCGAGGCCATCCTGTTGCTGCGCGGTATTCCCGAGAAGAACGCTTCCTGCCACCGTGGCGGCTGGATCAAAAGCGCGGCCAACTCCTTCGAAATCCGCGGCAAGAAGCTGGGTATCGTCGGTTACGGCTCGATCGGCACTCAGTTGTCGGTACTGGCTGAAGGCCTTGGCATGCAGGTGTTCTTCTACGACACCCTGACCAAGCTGCCATTGGGCAACGCCACGCAAGTGTCGAGCCTGACCGAGCTGCTGGGCATGTCCGACATCGTGACCCTGCACGTTCCGGAAACCGCTGAGACCCAGTGGATGATTGGTGAGAAGGAAATCCGCGCGATCAAGAAAGGCGGCATTCTGATCAACGCTGCACGCGGCACCGTGGTCGAGCTGGACGCCCTGGCCGATGCGATCAAGGACAAGCACCTGATCGGCGCCGCCATCGATGTGTTCCCGGTGGAGCCGCGCTCCAACGACGACATCTTCGAAAGCCCGCTGCGTGGCCTGGACAACGTGATCCTGACCCCGCACATCGGCGGCTCCACCGCTGAAGCCCAGGCCAACATTGGTCTGGAAGTCTCGGAAAAGCTGGTCAAGTACAGCGACAACGGTACCTCGGTATCGTCCGTGAATTTCCCGGAAGTGGCATTGCCGGCTCACCCTGGCAAGCACCGCCTGTTGCACATCCACCAGAACATTCCTGGCGTGATGATGGAGATCAACAAGGTCTTCGCGGAAAACGGCATCAACATCTCCGGTCAGTTCCTGCAGACCAACGAGAAGGTCGGCTACGTGGTAATCGACGTAGACGCCGAATACTCGGACCTGGCGCAAGAGAAGCTGCAGCACATCAACGGCACTATCCGTAGCCGCGTGTTGTTCTAACGCTTTAAAAGCGCGGCACAAAAAATGGGAGACCCGCAGGGGCCTCCCATTTTTTTGTCCGAATAACGCTTACTTGACGGTCACCGTGATGACTTTGGAGGCGACCGTGGGCTCGAATTGGCGATGCACGTTGTCCCCGGCCACCAATTGCAGCGTGTGCTTACCGGGGGTCAAGGTCAGTTCGGTTTCGGTTTGGGCCTTGCCGAAGTGAATGGAGGTCGCATCGGCTGGAATAGCCTCGTCCGCCTTGAGCGATTGCACGTCCCGGTCAACTAGCAGGTGATGGTGACCAGCCCCTGGCACTTGTTTGTCGATCGGCTCCAGGTCCAGGCCTTTTACCCCGAATTTGACGGTGAACGTCTTGTCGACAGTGGCACCGTCTTTGGGCGATACGATAAACACCTCAGCCCCCTTCGGCGCAGGGGTATGCGGAACATCGGCGGCGTTGGCCAACAGCGAGGCCCCCAGCAGCAGGCTGCTAACGGTTGCACGGGTCAAAAAGGCTTTCATTCGCTTCTCCAGTTTTTCTGTGAAATCTGTAGGGTTATGACAACTTCGCGACAAATTGCTGTCCAAGGCACTCACCACCATAGCAAAGCGATGCGGAACGGCGCCTCGCACATTCGAATTCTTTAGGAGTGACCATGCGCGTTTCGCCTGGCCTGTTACTGTTGCTTCCCCTGCTGAGCCCCCTGGCTCATGCCGAACTGATCGACGACGTCAATGATCGGGGTGAGCTGCGCATCGTCCTTGAAGCCAACACCCCGCCCTACAACTTCAAGGAAGGCGACAAGCTCACCGGCTTTGAAGTGGAGCTGGGTGAACAGTTGGCCAAGGAAATGGACGTACGCTCCTCGTTTATCACCACCGATGAGGCCGACCTGCTTGCCGGTGTAGAAAGCGGCAAATACGACGTGGCCATCAACCATATCGCTAAGACTGCCGAGCTAGAGAATCAGTTCGATTTCAGCGAGGCTTATCACGAGAAACCCGAGCTGGCGATCCCGTTCCAGAAGGGCAACCCGGCGTTCAAGAGCAGCTTGGACGGCGCGTTGAAGCGGGTAAAGGATGATGGCCGGCTGAAGGCGCTGGCGCAGAAGTGGCTTGAAGGAACAACACCGGTGGATAAGTCTGAGTAGATCCTAAAGTGGTGGGGGGCTTGCCCTCCCACTTACTCAAGACTTGAGAGATGCACCGCCGCCGCCGGCAACTCCAGCTCACTGAACACCTGTACACCGTGGCGCTTGAGCAGCGCCGCCGTGACGCCTTCGCCAGTGACCTTCACGCCGCTGAAGGTGCCGTCATAGGTCAGCAGGTTGCCGCAGGACGGGCTGTTGGCCTTGAGGATGGCGATACGGATGCCGTGCCGTTGCACCAATGCCAACGCCTGCCGGGCCCCGTCGAGGAAGGCGGCGCTGAAATCTTCGCCCTCGGCGGTCAGCACCTGGGCCCGACCGTCCCACACATCGATGCCCTGCCCACCGGGGATCTCGGCAGGAGGCCTGGGCGTCGGCAAACCGCCTGCCACTTCCGGGCAGATCGCAATCACGCGCCCTTCGGCTTGCCACACGGCCAGTTGATCGAACGGCCCACTGGCGCCGCCGTCGTAGCGCACTTTGTGTCCGAGCAAGCAGCGGCTGACCAGGATCTTTTGCATGTCAAAAGGGCTCATTGCCGCGCCGGCGAAACCAGCCGGTGAGGGACAGGCGTTCGCGCGTGGCAGGCATGACTTCGTGGGGCACTTCACCCGACAGGAACACCACCAGGCATCCGCCGCTGGGCACCACGTCGTATTCGACGCCGTCCTTGAGGTACATGCGCAACTGGCCGCCGTGTTCCGGCAACCAGGCATCGTTCAAGTAGATCACCGCCGAGACCATGCGCCGGTCATCGTCGCGAAAACGATCCAGGTGCTTGAGGTAAAACGCCCCCGGCGGGTACATCGCGAAATGGCTTTCGAAATCTTCCAGGCCGAGGAACAGACCCCGGTTCATCGCCAGGCGCAGGCTGTCCATCACCGCCATGTAGCGGTCGCAGACGGCGGCGTCGCCCGCCTCCAGCCACTGGATGTGGTCGCCGCGAATACCTTCGCGAATCTCCTGGGCCGGCCCACGCCCCACCGCTGCCGGCGCCAACTCACCTTCGACCGCACGTTTACGGCACTCAGCCGCCAGTTCCAGGGTCAGAGCCTGGGGCAGGAAGCCGTTCTGCTGCGACCAACCTTTTTCGGCCAGGTCGTCGACGATGCGTTGCAGCAGGGGATGATCAAGGGGCATTTGCATGGCGCGCATAGTATCCATACGTCTTCAAATCCGACAGCGCCGTCGAGCGTCTGAATACACTTTAGTCAGGTGACTGATAGGACTTCTCGACAAATCCTACGCCCGACACGGACAATAGTGGCCGACTGACAGGAGTCCATATGCGTCGTTTGTTTTTTTCCTTGCTGATGTTCTGCGTTTTGCCCGCCTGGGCAGACGGCCATGACCAGTTGTACAAGGTCGCCGGCTGGGCCGAACAACGTGCGCATTTCAATGACGCCCTCAGTGCGGCCCAGCAGCGCTACCGCAATAGCCTGCCGCCGGCGGTGTATCAGGCGTTGGTGGACAACAGCAACAAGCGCTTTGCCGCCCAGGCCATGGACCAACGCGCCGAGGCGCAGTTGCGCAAAAACCTGGCGGACCCAAAGCCTGCGCTGGCGTTCTTCCAATCGCCATTGGGCCGCAAGATTGTCGCCGCCGAGTTGCTCGCCACCCGCCGCGACCAACTGGCAAAAAACGCTCAGGGCCTGCCGAAGATCGAAGCCGACGCGACCCGCAGCCTGATCATCGGCCACCTGGCCCAGGCATTGCCTGCCCGTGAAGCCGGGGCCGAAGTGAGCCTGGCGATTGCCGGCGTGGCCGCAGACAGCCTGAGCCAGATGATCCCCGGCCTACTGGGCGGCGGCCAGGCACAAGGCATGTTGAATGGGCAGCGCGAACGCTTGATGCAGCAGATTGGCAACGACCTGAACAACACGTTGCTGTACGTCTATCGAGACTTGTCTGACCCCGAGCTGGAAGAATTCGCGACGTTTGCGGAGTCGCCGGAAGGTAAGGCGTATTACCAGGCGGCGTTGGCGGCCATTCGCGCAGGTCTTGCGGTTGGCCAAAGCACCTCAAGCCTGACGCAGTAATAAAAATGTGGGAGGGGGCTTGCTCCCGATAGCGGTGGATCAGCAAAAAATGTTTGCCTGACACACTGCAATCGGGAGCAAGCCCCCTCCCGCATTTGGACTGTGTTACTTCAATTGATCCGTGAGAAAGCTGAAATATTCATCGCGAATCTCGGGAATCTCGTTCGCCAAATGGTGCCGACCGCGCTTGAGCATCAACACCTGCGGCTGATCAAACTTACCCCGCAGCACCTGCAAATTGTGCTGCCAGTCCACCGTCATATCTTCCTCGCCCTGCACGATTATCGGCCGCCGTGGGCTGCGCGGCGCGGCTTCGATGCGCTTGATCCAGCGCAACAGCGCACCCACCCAGGCGGTGGGCAGTTGGCGCGGTTGCAGCGGGTCGGCTTCCAAAAACGGCTTGAATTCAGGATCGTTGGTGTTCTCGCTGAATCGCCGGGCGATACCGTTGACGAACGGCCGCAGCAGGTAATAACTCAGCTGGGACCAGCCCCAGGCACGCGGACGCACCAGCGGCGACAGCAGGAAGGTCTTACCCTGCGCCGGGCTGTCGGCGCCGTGGTGGAGCAAATGATCCACCACCACCGCGCCGCCAGTACTCTGCCCGAACAGGTGCCAGGGCTGCGGCAGGTGCAGCGCCTCGGCCTGGGCGAACAGCGCCTGCACCACGTTCTGGTACACCGCGAAGTCATCGATGCTGGCCCGTGCGCCGCTGGACAAACCATGGCCCGGCAGGTCGCAGGCAATCACCACAAAGCCTTGGTCCAGCGCCCAGTCCACTACGTGGCGGTATAGGCCCATATGGTCGTAGAAGCCGTGGAACATGAACATCGTCGCCACCGGAGCGGGTGGCCACCACACCTGCGCCACCACCGCGAACCCGTCAACCTCCAAACGCCCCAGGCGGCTCACGGCCGGCACTTTGCGCGCGGCCAGGTCCAAGCCGTAGAAACGCTGATACACCCGCGCCTCGGCGCTGAGCGGCTGCGCATCCACCAGGGGTCGCAAGCTGTCGCGCAGATGATCGGGGTCAAAGGTGACGGGCATAAAGGCTTCCAGACTGACGGCGAAGATGAATATCGAGCTGCGATATTCATCTGTCAGGGCAAGCATGGCAAGCTACGCGACCTTCGAGGATAGATCTGAATGCGACCGCCCTACCGTAACGCCCTGTTCGCCAGCCTGGTCCTGATCCTCTGCGCCGGCGTGCTATGGGCGGCATATAACTGGTTCCAGGGCCGCTACCTGCGTGCGTTCAGCGAGCACACGGCGGTGTTTTCCGGTGACCCCTTGAAACTGCCCGCCGACCTCGCCGGGCCAGGCCCGATTCGCCTGGTGCACTTCTGGGACCCGGCCTGCCCATGCAATGTCGGCAACCAGCAGCACCTGGGCGAACTGATCGAGCAGTACGCGCCCCAGGGCGTTGAGTTCTATGCCCTGCAAAAGCCCGGCAGCCACGGCCAACTGCCCGATAACCTGCGCACCATGAAAACCCTCACAACCCTGCCCGGCGCCGATCAAGTGCCCGCCAGCCCCGCCGTGGGCATCTGGGATCGCAGCGGCAAGCTTGCGTATTTCGGGCCCTACAGCGAAGGGCTGACGTGCAATTCGAGCAACAGCTTCATCGAGCCGATCCTCAAAGCCCTTGGAACGGGGCGCGACGTGAATGCCACGCACACCCTGGCGGTGGGCTGCTATTGTTCGTGGCCTGAAGCTCGTTAGTCACTCCACTCTCTGTAAGGAAAGTCCATGAAGCGCGTCTTGCGGGTTCTCGCGGTGCTGCTGGTGCTGATCACCCTCGGTGCCGGCTGGTACGTGTACAGCAAGCAACCCACCCGCCAGGGCACGGTTTCGCTGGCCAACCTGCAAGGCTCGGTCACGGTGCGCTACGACGACCGTGGCGTGCCGCACATCCGCGCCGAGAACGAGGCCGACCTGTATCGCGCGCTGGGCTACGTGCACGCCCAGGACCGGTTGTTCCAGATGGAGATCATGCGGCGCCTGGCCCGTGGCGAACTGGCCGAGGTGCTGGGGCCCAAGCTGCTGGAAACCGACAAGCTGTTTCGCAGCCTGCGCATTCGTGAACGCGCCTTGAGCTACGTGGAACACATGGACCATGAGTCCCCCGCATGGGAAGCCCTGCAAGCCTACCTGGACGGCATAAACCAGTATCAGGACAGCCACGCCAGCCCCATGGAGTTCGACGTGCTGGGCATTCCCAAACGCCGGTTCACCGCCGAAGACACCATCAGCGTCGCCGGCTACCTGGCCTACAGTTTTGCCGCCGCGTTTCGTACCGAGCCATTGCTGACTTACGTCCGCGACCAGTTGGGCAGCGAGTACCTGAACGTCTTCGACCTGGGCTGGCAACCCAAGGGCGCGCTGAACCTGGCTGCCGGTGACTGGCAAACCCTGGGCGCGATAGCCGCCCTGAGCGACCAGGCCCTGGCCGACAATGGCTTGCCGCAGTTCGAAGGCAGCAATGCCTGGGCCATCAGCGGCAGCCGCACCAACAGCGGCAAACCCTTGCTGGCGGGCGACCCGCATATTCGCTTTTCAGTGCCGTCGGTATGGTACGAAGCGCAGCTGTCGGCGCCGGGCTTCGAGCTGTATGGCTATCACAACGCGCTGGTGCCGGTGGCGTTCCTGGGGCACAACCTGGACTTCGGCTGGAGCCTGACCATGTTCCAGAACGACGACCTTGACCTGATCGCCGAAAAGGTCAACCCGGCCAACCCCAATCAGGTCTGGTACCACGACCAGTGGGTAGACATGACCAGCAGCGCGCAACAGATCGCGGTGAAGGGCCAGGCCCCGGTCACCCTCACGCTGCGTCAGTCGCCCCATGGGCCGATCATCAATGACGTACTCGGCGAGAACGCCGGCAACACGCCAATCGCGATGTGGTGGGCATTCCTCGACACCCAGAACCCGATCCTCGAAGGTTTCTACCAGCTCAACCGCGCCGATACCCTGGCCAAGGCCCGGGCCGCAGCGGCCAAGGTCTCTGCGCCGGGGCTGAATATTGTGTGGGCCAATGCCAAGGGCGATATCGGCTGGTGGGCCGCGGCGCAACTGCCGATCCGCCCGGCCGGTGCCAACCCTGGGTTTATCCTCGACGGCAGCACCGCCCAGGCCGACAAGCTGGGCTTTTACCCCTTCAGCGCCAACCCCCAGGAAGAAAACCCGGCGCGCGGCTATGTGGTTTCGGCCAATGCCCAACCGGTATCGCCCAGCGGCATGGAGATCCCCGGCTACTACAACCTGGCCGACCGGGGCCAGCAGTTGAACGCGCAGTTGAGCGATAAAAGCGTGAAGTGGGATGTAAACAACAGCCAAGCCTTGCAACTGGGCACCACGACCGCCTTCGGCCCGCGCTTGCTGGCGCCGCTGTTGCCGGTGTTGCGCGAGGTGGTCAAGGACCCGTCGCAACTCAAGCTGGTGGAACAACTGGCCGCCTGGAAAGGCGATTACCCGCTGGACTCCATCAGCGCCACGCTGTTCAACCAGTTCCTGTTCAACCTGGCGGATGCGGCCTTCCACCCAAAACTGGGCGATAACCTGTTCAAGACCTTGCTCGGCACCCGGGCAATCGACGCCGCCTTACCGCGCCTGGCCGCCGACCCGAGTTCGCCCTGGTGGGACGGCAAACGCGCCGACGCCGTCAAGCTCGCCTGGGACAACAGCCTCGCGCACCTCAAGGCCACCTTCGGCGACGACCCCGCCCAATGGCAATGGGGCAAGGCGCACACCCTTACCCATGGCCACCCACTGGGTTCACAAAAGCCCTTGGACCTGATCGTCAATGTCGGCCCCTTCCCGGCCCCCGGCAGCCACGAGGTGCCAAACAACCAATCGGCCGCGATCGGCCCCGCACCGTGGCCGGTGACCTACGGCCCCTCGACCCGCCGCCTGATCGACTTCGCCGACGCGGCCCATGCGCTGACCATCAACCCAGTGGGACAAAGCGGTGTACCGTTTGATCGCCACTACAGCGACCAGGCCGAAACCTACATCGAAGGCGGTTACGAACAGGCGCATTTCACCGAAGAGGAAATCACGGCGAATACTCGGGGCACGCTGAAACTGCTGCCAGTTCGATAACGGATCAACACTGTGGGAGGGGGCAAGCCTGCTCCCACAGTTTGCGCCTGCTCCGTCAGTTAGACCGGCGCTGGCGCCCGACGCTTGTCCGGCTGCTGCCAGCCATCGGCAGCGGCTTCTTCAATCGCCTGCTGGATCGCCTTCTTGCGGTGTTCCTCGGCACGACGGCTGAAGAACCACACCAGAAAGGTCACCAGCGACACCGCCAACAGAATCAGGCTGGCCACCGCGTTGATCTCGGGTTTAACCCCAAGCCGCACGGCCGAAAACACTTCCATCGGCAAGGTAGTGGAGCCCGGGCCGGACACGAAGCTGGCCAGTACCAGGTCATCCAGGGACAACGCAAACGACATCATGCCGCCGGCGGCCAGCGACGGCGCGATCATCGGGATAGTGATCAGGAAGAACACCTTCCACGGCCGCGCGCCCAGGTCCATCGCCGCTTCTTCGATCGACAGGTCCAGCTCACGCAAACGCGCCGACACCACCACCGCCACATACGCCGCACAGAACGTGGTGTGGGCGATCCAGATGGTGACGATGCCACGCTCCTGGGGCCAGCCGATCAGTTGCGCCATGGCCACGAACAGCAGCAACAGCGACAGACCGGTGATCACTTCGGGCATCACCAACGGCGCGGTCACCAGGCCGCCGAACAACGTGCGGCCCTTGAACTGGCTGATGCGCGTGAGCACGAACGCCGCCAATGTACCCAGTGCCACCGCGGCCACCGCCGTGTAGCAGGCGATCTCCAGGGAGCGCGCCACCGAGCCCATCAGTTGGGTGTTGTCCAGCAGGCCCACGTACCACTTGATCGACCAACCGCCCCACACCGTCACCAGTTTGGATTCGTTGAACGAGTAGATCACCAGGATCAGCATCGGCAGGTAGATAAACAACAACCCCGCCACCAGCATGAAGCTTGAGAAACTGACGCGCTTCATATCTTGCCCTCCATCTCTTTGGCTTGGCTGCGGTTAAACAGGATGATCGGCACGATCAGGATCGCCAGCATCACCACCGCCAGGGCAGACGCCACCGGCCAGTCACGGTTGTTGAAGAACTCTTGCCACAGCACTTTACCGATCATCAGGGTTTCCGGGCCGCCGAGCAGTTCAGGGATCACGAACTCGCCCACCACCGGGATAAACACCAGCATGCAACCGGCGATGATGCCGTTCTTGGACAGCGGCACGGTGATCTTCCAGAAGCTGTTGAACGTGCTCGAACCCAGGTCCGATGCAGCTTCAAGCAGGCTCTGGTCGTGCTTCACCAGGTTGGCGTACAGCGGCAGGATCATGAACGGCAGGTATGAATAAACCACGCCGATATACACCGCGATGTTGGTGTTGAGGATCTGCAGCGGCTCGTTGATCAGCCCCATGGACATCAGGAAGCCATTGAGCAAACCGTTGTTGCTGAGGATGCCCATCCACGCATACACGCGGATCAAAATGGCGGTCCAGGTCGGCATCATGATCAGCAGCACCAGCACGGTCTGCATTTCTTTGCGCGCGGTAGCAATGGCGTAGGCCATCGGATAGCCGATCAGCAGGCACAGCAGCGTGCTGAAAAAGGCCATCTTCAGCGAGCCCAGGTAGGCGGAGATATACAGCTCATCCCCCGCCAGTAACTGGTAGTTGGCCAGGTTCAGCACCACCTGCAGTTTTTGCTCAACGTAGGTGTAGATCTCGGTATACGGCGGGATCGCCACGTCGGCTTCGGCAAAGCTGATTTTCAGGACAATGAAAAACGGCAAGGCGAAAAACAGGAACAGCCACAGGAACGGAATCCCGATGACCACCTGCTTGCCGCTGGGGACGATGCGGTGCAAGCGCCGCTTGAGCTTCTTCATGTTCATGAGCGCAGTACCACGCCGCTGTCGTCTTCCCACCACACGTAGACCTGGTCACCCCAGGTCGGCCGCTGACCACGGCGTTCGGCGTTAGCGACGAAGGACTGCACCAGCTTGCCGCTCGGCAGCTCTACGTAGAACACCGAGTGGCCGCCCAGGTAGGCGATGTCGTGCACCTTGCCGCTGGACCAGTTGTGTTCGCAGGTCGGCATTTCGGTGGTGACCAGCAGCTTTTCCGGGCGAATGGCGTAGGTCACCGACTTGTCTTCCACCGAGGTGGCGATGCCGTAGCCCACGTAGATGTCGCGGTCCAGGTCCGGGCACTTGAGCACCGCGTGGCCTTCGGCGTCGTCGACCACCTGGGTGTCAAAAATGTTGACGTTGCCGATGAACTCGCACACCAGGCGGCTGGTGGGGGTTTCGTAGATATCGATGGGGCTGCCGATCTGCGCGATCCAGCCCAGGTGCATGATCGCGATGCGTTCGGCCATGGTCATGGCCTCTTCCTGGTCGTGGGTCACCATCACGCAGGTCACGCCGACGCGCTCGATGATTTCGACAAGCTCAAGCTGCATCTGCGAACGCAGCTTCTTGTCCAGTGCGCCCATCGGCTCATCGAGCAGCAGCAGCTTCGGGCGCTTGGCCAGGGAGCGCGCCAGGGCAACCCGCTGGCGCTGGCCACCGGACAACTGGTGCGGCTTGCGCTTGGCGTACTGGCTCATCTGCACCAGCTTGAGCATCTCGGCCACGCGGGCGTCGACCTCGGCCTTGGGGATCTTGTCCTGTTGCAGGCCGAAGGCAATGTTCTGCGCCACGGTCATGTGCGGGAACAGGGCGTAGGACTGGAACATCATGTTGATCGGCCGCTCGTAGGGCGGCATGTCGGTGATGTCCACACCGTCGAGGTAGATGCGGCCTTCGGTCGGGCGCTCGAAGCCTGCGAGCATGCGCAGCAAGGTGGACTTGCCCGAACCCGAACCGCCGAGCAAGGCGAAGATCTCGCCTTTCTTGATTTCCAGGGACACATCGTCCACGGCAATCGTCTCGTCGAACTTCTTCGTGACCCGGTCGATTTTGACCAGCACCTTCTTCGGTGTCTGGTCGCCCTCGAGGGCTTTCTTATAGGCGCCGGAGGCAACTGCCATTTACGAAACTCCCAAAAAAACTGTGCAGCCGGCCCAATGCGGGCCAGCCTTGGATAGTTTGAGCCTTACTTGCCCGTCTTGACCTTGGTCCAGCTACGGGTCATTAAACGCTGCACGTTCGGGGGTAGCTCGAAGTTGACGAATGTCCGCTCGAGAACCGCCTGCGGTGGGTAAACCGCTTCGTCGGTGCGTATCGATTGCTCCATCAGCTTGTCCGCCCCAGGGTTAGGGTTGGCGTAACCGACGTAATCACTGACCTGGGCGATCACCTCAGGTTGCAGCAAATAGTTGATGAAGGCGTGGGCCTCTTTGACGTTGGCGGCATCCTTGGGGATCGCCAACACGTCAAACCACAGGTTGCCGCCTTCTTTGGGAATCGCGTAGGCGATGTTCACGCCTTTGCCCGCCTCGGCCGCACGGGCCTTGGCCTGGAACACATCGCCGGAGAACCCGGCGGCCACGCAGATGTTGCCGTTGGCCAGGTCCGAGATGTATTTGGATGAGTGGAAGTAGGTCACGTAGGGCCGCACTTTCAGCAGCTTTTCCTCGGCCTTTTTGTAGTCCGCCGGGTTGGTGCTGTTCGGGTCCAGGCCCATGTAGTTGAGTACAGCCGGCAGCATTTCATCCGCCGAGTCCATGAAGGACACGCCGCAGGTGGCCAGCTTCTTCATGTTTTCCGGTTCGAACAACACGGCCCAGGAATCGATCTTGTCGACACCCAGCACTTGCTTCACTTTGTCGACGTTGTAGCCGATGCCATTGGTGCCCCACAGGTACGGCACCGCGTACTGGTTGCCCGGGTCGTTCTTTTCCAGGCGCTTGAGCAGTGCCGGGTCGAGGTTGGCGTAGTTCGTGAGCAATGACTTGTCGAGTTTCTGGAACGCCCCGGCCTTGATCTGCTTGCCGAGGAAGTGGTTGGACGGCACCACCACGTCGTAGCCGGTACGCCCGGCCAGCAGTTTGCCTTCCAGGGTTTCGTTGGAATCAAACACGTCATACACGGGCTTGATACCGGTGGCCTTTTCGAAGTTGGCCAGGGTGTCGGTACCGATGTAGTCCGACCAGTTATAAATATGCACCGTCGGTGCGGCCTGCACGCTCAACGCCAGCGTGATACCCGCGCCCACCAGCATGGCTTGGCGAAATAAAGAAATTGGCACGTGGAGGTCCTCTTAAATAGTTGGGCCCAAAGTTGTTGCCCGGCAACAAAACCGGCGCGCAACTTACCCTCGATAAACCGATCCGGCAAAACTTTCTGTCATTTTATGTGTGGAAGGGAGCAAGCCCCCTTCCACAGGTAGCACGGTTTATTTACCGGATTTGATCTTGGTCCAGCTGCGTGTCATTTCACGCTGGGTCGCAGCCGGCAAGTCAGCAATCGCGTAGAGCTTGGCCTGGACATCGGCTGGTGGGTAGATGCCCGGGTCGCTGGTGATGTCTTTGTCGACCAGTGCGGTGGCCTTCTCGTTACCGTTCGGGAAACGCACGCTGTTGGTGATGGAGGCCATCACTTCAGGCTTGAGCAGGTAGTTGAGGAACGTGTAGGCGGCGTCGACGTTTTCGGCATCTTTAGGGATGGCGACCATGTCGAAGAAGCTACCGGCGCCTTCCTTCGGAATGTCATAGGCAACCTTGACCTTGCCACCGGCTTCAGCCGCGCGGGACTTGGCCTGCTGGATGTCGCCCGAGTAACCCACGGCCACGCAGATGTTGCCGTTGGCCAGGTCCGAGATGTACTTGGAGGAGTGGAAGTAGCCGATCGAAGGACGGATTTTCAGGAACAGGTCTTCAGCCTGCTTCAGATCGGCCTTCTTCTGAGTGTCGGTCGGCAGGCCCAGGTAGTGCAGCGCCACCGGCAGCATTTCGGTCGGCGAATCGAGGAAGCTCACGCCGCAGCTTTTCAGCTTGGCGATGTTTTCAGGCTTCATCAGCACATCCCAGGAGTCGATCTTGTCCACGCCCAGCGCGGCCTTGACCTTCTCCGGGTTGTAGCCGATGCCGATCGAACCCCACATGTACGGGAAGGCATGCTTGTTATCCGGGTCGCTGACCGACACGGCTTTAAGCAGGGATGTGTTCAGGTTGCTGTAGTTGGACAGCTTGGACTTGTCCAGCTCCTGGTAAACACCGGCCTTGATCTGCTTGGCGAGGAAGTTGTTCGACGGTACGACGATGTCGTAGCCGGACTTGCCTGCCAGCAACTTGGCTTCGAGGGTCTCGTTGCTGTCGAAGACGTCATACACCACTTTAATGCCCGACTCTTTTTCAAAGTTGGCGATGGTGTCCGGTGCGATGTAGTCGGACCAGTTGTAGACGTGCAGCACTTTATCGGCTGCCTGGGCGCCGCCCGCCATTGCGCCCATCAGGGACAAGGCGAGGAGGGTCTTGCCGGCGTTCTTCAAACCTAATGCCTTCATTTGGTGATGCTCCAATTTTTCTTTTTTGGGCCACGTTTTTTTATGTTCAGCGGCCCTTCCAGAGGGCAACAAAACAGGGCGACAGTCTGGCAAGTTCAGGGGCCGGCTTTCAACCAGAGCCCCCAACATTTGTAACTGCTCAATGCACCGCGCACTGAGCCTAGCACTTAGCCCTGCAACGCCGCCAAAGTCAGGTCCAGGCACGTACGCGCCTTGGTCACCAGCTCATCGATTTCGGCCTTGCTGATCACCAGCGGCGGCGAAATGATCATGGTGTCACCCACGGCGCGCATGATCAGGCCGTTGTTGAAGCAGAAAGTGCGGCAAATCATGCCCGCGCCCTTGCCTTCATAACGCTTGCGGGTGGCCTTGTCTTGAACCAGCTCGATTGCACCGAGCATGCCCACGCCGCGAACTTCGCCCACCAACGGGTGATCCGCCAATTCCCTCAAACGCTTTTGCAAATACGGTGCCGTTTCATCGTGAACGCGGCTGACGATTTTTTCATCGCGCATGATGCGGATGTTTTCCATGGCCACCGCCGCCGCCACCGGGTGGCCGGAGTAGGTGAAGCCGTGGTTGAAATCACCGCCTTCATTGAGCACGGCGACCACGTCGTCGCGCACGATCAGGCCGCCCATGGGGATGTAACCCGAGGTAAGGCCCTTGGCGATGGTCATCATGTGTGGCGTGAGGTCGTAGAAATCGCTCCCGAACCACTCACCGGTACGGCCGAACCCGCAGATCACTTCGTCGGCAATGAACAGGATGTCGTACTTGGCGAGGATTTCCTTGATGCGCGGCCAGTAAGTGGCGGGCGGCACGATGACGCCACCGGCGCCCTGGATCGGCTCGGCAATAAAGGCACCGACGTTGTCCACGCCCAACTCCAGGATTTTTTCTTCCAACTGGTTGGCGGCCCAGGTCCCGAACTCGTCGGGGCTCATGTCGCCGCCTTCGCCAAACCAGTACGGCTGGGCGATGTGGGTGATGCCCGGGATCGGCAAGTCGCCCTGTTCATGCATATACGTCATGCCGCCCAGGCTGGCGCCGGCCACGGTGGAGCCGTGGTAGCCATTCTTGCGGCTGATGATGGTTTTCTTGTTCGGTTGGCCTTTGATCGCCCAGTAATGGCGAACCATGCGCAACATGGTGTCGTTGCCTTCGGAGCCGGAACCGGTGAAGAACACGTGGTTCATGCCGGCGGGCGCGATATCGGAAATGGCTTTGGCCAGTTCCAGCACGGGCGGGTGAGCGGTCTGGAAGAACAGGTTGTAATACGGCAGTTCTTTCATTTGCTTGGCGGCGGCGTCGGCGAGTTCATCGCGACCGTAACCGATTGCCACGCACCACAGGCCGGCCATGCCGTCGAGGATCTTGTTGCCTTCGCTGTCCCACAAGTACACGCCGTGGGCTTTGGTGATGATCCGTGGGCCTTTCTCTTTCAATTGCTTGAAGTCGCTGAACGGCGCCAGATGGTGATCGTTGCTCAAGGCTTGCCATTCACGGGTTTGCGGGTTGTTGCTGGACATACCAATCTCCTCAAATTTCGGTGAGGGGCGCACGGCGCGAGCCGCACGCCCGGCGCATCAGACGGCGAAGAGCAGGAATTCCCGCTCCCACGAACTGATGACGCGCTTGAAGTTTTCGTGCTCGGCCCGCTTGACCGCGACGTAGCCTGTGATGAATTTCTGACCCAGGTATTTCTCGATGGTCTTGCTGTTTTCCATGCGTTCCAGGGCGTCTTCGATGGTCAACGGCAGGCGCAGGTTGCGCCGCTCGTAACCACGCCCAACCACCGGCGCGCTCGGGTTATGGCCTTCGACCATGCCGATGTAGCCGCACAGCAGGCTGGCGGCAATCGCCAGGTACGGGTTGGCGTCGGCGCCCGGCAGGCGGTTCTCGACACGGCGGTTCTGCGGGCCGGCATCCGGTACGCGCAGGCCGACAGTGCGGTTTTCTTCGCCCCATTCCACGTTCACCGGCGCCGAGGTGTCGGGCAGGAAGCGGCGGAACGAGTTCACATTAGGGGCAAACAGCGGCAGCAATTCAGGGATGAATTTCTGCAGGCCGCCAATGTGGTTGAGAAACAGCTGGCTCATGCTTCCGTCTTCATTGGAGAAGACGTTCTTGCCCGTGGCGATGTCGATGATGCTCTGGTGCAGGTGCATCGCGCTGCCGGGCTCGCCGGTCATCGGCTTGGCCATGAAGGTGGCGGCCACGTCGTGCTTGAGCGCGGCTTCACGCATGGTGCGCTTGAACACCAGGATCTGATCGGCCAGCGACAGCGCGTCGCCGTGACGGAAGTTGATTTCCATCTGCGCGGTGCCGTCTTCGTGGATCAGGGTGTCGAGGTCCAGCTCCTGCAGTTCGCACCAGTCGTAGACGTCTTCGAAGAGCGGGTCGAATTCGTTGGCGGCTTCAATAGAGAAGGACTGGCGACCCGTCTCCGGGCGCCCGGAACGGCCGATCGGCGGTTGCAGCGGGAAGTCCGGGTCTTCGCAGCGCTTGGTCAGGTAGAACTCCATCTCCGGCGCCACGATGGGCTGCCAACCTTTGTCGGCGTAGAGCTTGAGGACTTTCTTGAGCACGTTGCGCGGCGACAGCTCGATCGGGTTGCCTTGCTTGTCGTAGGTATCGTGGATCACCTGGGCGGTCGGCTCGATGGCCCAGGGCACCAGGAACACCGCGTTCTGGTCGGGGCGGCAGATCATGTCGATGTCGGCCGGGTCGAGCAGTTCGTAATAGATGTCGTCTTCGACATAGTCGCCGGTCACGGTCTGCAACAGCACGCTCTCGGGCAGGCGCATGCCCTTTTCGGCGATGAATTTGTTGGTCGGCGAGATCTTGCCCCGGGTGATGCCGGTGAGGTCGCCAATCATGCATTCGACTTCTGTGATCTTGTGGTCTTTCAACCAATCGGTGAGCTGGTCGAGGTTGTTACTCATAAATGCCT
>Ga0207650_10000159_pt1 | contig 81496 bp, 69 predicted proteins | sample KBSS63metaG_FD_184325 | JGI IMG/M metagenome (GOLD analysis project Ga0207650, IMG submission 184325) | Switchgrass rhizosphere microbial communities from Kellogg Biological Station, Michigan, USA - KBS S6-3 metaG (SPAdes) (version 2) | ecosystem: Host-associated > Plants > Roots > Rhizosphere...
ATCGAGAGGCGTGCGGCCCAAACCGCGGGCAGATGGCACGCAGGAAGCCCGGACTAATAAGATGGCATTGAAATCCCCCGCGTTTCGTAGAAAATTTCCGTTGCTGGTAACCGGCAGTCTGCTGGCCCTGCAACCCTTCGCCACCTCATTCGTGGTCGCCGCGGAACAGTATGACTGCTCAGTCTCTGCTTCGGGTGCCTGGGATTGCGCGCCGAAAACCGCCGCAGCCCCGTTGCCACCACGCCCGGTGCATGATGGCGCAGCCATCAGCTCCGCCAACAGCACGGCGCAAGCCGATGCCGGCGGCAAAGCCGAGGCCGTGCCGCAGACCGCACTGGTCACCGAATCCAAGGGCCGTGGCCTGCGCTCGCGCAGCGCCGACTACAGCCACTTGGACTGGGTACCGCGCGACAAGCTGACCGCAGCGCAACTGGCCGAAACAGGCCCTTACTGCGGCGGTGCGTACATCGAGCCGACTCGTCCTGGCATGAACGACAAGACGAACAAGAGCGATGCGCCCACCTTCATCGGCGCCAAGGCCTCGCGTTACGAGCAGGAACAACAGGTCGCGACCCTGGCCGGTGACGTCGTCATGCGCCAAGGCAGCATGCAGCTGGAATCGGAAGAAGCCAGCCTGTACCAGGCCGAGAACCGTGGCGAACTGAACGGCAAAGTCCGTCTGCGCGACAACGGCGCACTGATCGTGGGCGACCACGCCGAAGTGCAACTCGATACCGGCGCGGCCCAGATCGACAACGCCGAATACGTGCTGCACAAGTCGCGTATCCGCGGTAACGCGCTGTACGCCAAGCGTGCCGAGAACGCGATCATCCGTCTCAAGGACGGTACGTACACAACGTGCGAGCCAGACAGCAACGCCTGGCAGCTCAAGGGCAACAACATCACGTTGAACCCGGCCACCGGTTTCGGTACGGCCACCAACGCGACGTTGCGGATCAAGAACATCCCGATCCTCTATACCCCTTACATCTACTTCCCGATCGACGACCGTCGTCAATCCGGCTTCCTGCCGCCAAGCTTCAGCACCGGCAGCGAAACCGGCTTCACCCTGGTTACGCCGTACTACTTCAACCTGGCGCCAAACTACGACGCCACGTTGTACCCGCAATACATGACCAAGCGCGGTTTGTTGATGGAAGGCGAATTCCGCTACCTCACCAAGTCCAGCGAAGGCCAGTTCGGCGGCGCGTACCTGAACGACGATAACGACGAGCGCAGCAAGCAGACCGATTACGAAAAAACCCGCTACATGCTCAACTGGCAACACAAGGGTGGGCTGGATTCGCGTGTACTGACCCAGGTCGACTACACCCGGATCAGCGATCCTTACTACTTCCAGGATCTGAAGTCGTTCCAGGAAGGCGTTGAAAGCCGGGATGCCCTTAATCAACAGGGTTCCGTGACCTACCGGGGCGACTCTTACCAGGCGCGCCTGAACGTCCAGGCTTACCAGTTGGCGACGATCTCCCAGATCACACCGTATGACCGGTTGCCGCAAATCACCTTCAATGGTGCGCTCCCGTATCATCCGGGCGGGCTGGACTTTACCTACGAGACTGAAGCTGTTCGCTTTGAGCGCAGTCTGGAGAACGGTACCTTTACCGATCAGGACGGCCTCGTGTCGCCTCGCCTGGACACCTACGTCAGAGGCCTGACCCGTGCAAACGGTACTCGACTCAACGTAGCTCCAGCTGTTGAATATCCGATGAACTGGACCTATGGCTTTGTGACGCCGAAGCTCAAGTACGTCTACACCAAGTACGACCTGGACCTGGACAGCACCGGCAAGAACCAGATTATTGCTGACCAAGCTGCAGCAACCGCCGCCAACCCTTACGCGGGTGGCACGTTCAAGAGCTCCCAGGACCGTGCGGTTCCGGTGGCGAGTGTCGACAGCGGCCTGTACTTTGATCGCAACACCAACTGGTTCGGCAAAGATTATCGCCAGACCCTTGAGCCGCGTGCGTTCTACCTCTACGTACCGAACAAGGACCAGGCTGATATCCCGGTCTTCGACACCAGCGAATACTCGTTCAGCTACGCCTCGCTGTTCCGCGACAACCGCTTCAGCGGCGCTGACCGGATCGGTGACGAGAACAAGCTGTCCCTGGGCTTGACCAGCCGCTGGATCGAAGACAACGGCTTCGAGCGTCAGCGCGTCTCCGTGGGCCAGGCGCTGTACTTCAAGGATCGTGAAGTCCAACTGCCGGGCATCCTGGCTTCCGACCGTGCCGATGCAAACTCGGATGTATCACCAGTCGCCCTGGACTACGAGTTCCGCTTCAACCGCGACTGGCGCGCCACCGCTGATTACAACTGGGACACCGAGGAACACAGTCCTCGTTCCGGCAGCGCGATGCTTCACTACCAGCCGGAAGACAACCCGAACAAGATCATCAACGTCGGTTACCGTTATCGTAACGACCAGGTGGTCTACAACCAGCTGACCGGCAAATGGCAGTTCGGTGGTGACTACGGGCAGCCAGGCGATCCGAACTTCGTGAAGGATTACTACAAAATCCAACAACACGACTTCTCGATGATGTGGCCGATCATTCCTCAGTGGAACCTGATCACCCGCTGGCAGTATGACTACGCCCGCAACCGTACCCTGGAAGCCTTCGGTGGTTTCGAGTACGACAACTGCTGCTGGAAACTGCGCGTCATCAACCGTTACTGGGTTTCCAACGACGAATACAGCCAGATCGCCCCGCTTAACGAAAAGGGTGACCACGGGCTCTTCTTCCAGATCGTCCTCAAAGGACTCGGCGGCCTGACCGGCGCCAAGGTAGAGAGCTTCCTCGACAAAGGCATTGAAGGTTATCGTGAACGTGAAGACCAAGCTTTCTGATTGTCTGCGCCCGCTAGTGCTGGGCGCACTGCTCCTGGGGACCGCATCGGCTCACGCTGCGGTTCAACAACTGGACAAGGTCGTGGCCATCGTCGATAACGACGTGATCATGCAGAGCCAACTGGACCAACGCGTCAAGGAAGTCCAGCAAACCATCGCCAAGCGTGGCGGTGGCGTGCCACCTACCAGCGTCCTGGACCAACAGGTACTGGAACGCCTGATCGTCGAAAACCTGCAACTGCAGATCGGTGATCGTTCCGGCATCCGTATTTCGGACGAAGAACTGAACCAGGCCGTGGGCACTATTGCCCAGCGCAACAACATGAGCATTGACCAGTTCCGTGCAGCCCTGGCCCACGACGGTTTGTCCTATGAGGACGCCCGTGACCAGATCCGCCGTGAAATGATCATCAGCCGTGTGCGTCAGCGCCGTGTCGCCGAGCGGGTTCAGGTGTCCGAGCAGGAAGTGAAGAACTTCCTGGCGTCCGACTTGGGCAAAATGCAGCTTTCCGAAGAACTGCACTTGGCCAATATCCTGATCCCAACCCCGGACAGCGCCAACTCCGAGCAGCTCAATGCAGCCGCCGCCAAGACCCAGGCTATCTATGATCGCCTCAAGGCCGGTGCTGATTTTGCCCAGATGGCCATTGCCCAGTCCGGCAGCGACAACGCCCTCGAAGGCGGTGACATGGGCTGGCGTAAAGCCGCTCAACTGCCACCTCCGTTCGACCGTGAACTGAGCGCCATGGAAGTGGGTGGTATCACCCAGCCTGCGCGTACGCCGGGTGGCTTCATCATCCTCAAGCTCCTGGAAAAACGCGGCGGTGAAACCTCGCTCAAGGATGAGGTACATGTTCGCCACATCCTGGTCAAACCGAGTGAAATCCGTACCGAAGCCCAAACCAAGGAACTGGCCCAGAAGATCTATGACCGCATCGAAAGCGGTGAAGACTTCGCCACCTTGGCCAAAAGCTTCTCGGAAGACCCAGGTTCCGCCCTCAACGGCGGCGATTTGAACTGGATCGACCCGAAGGCCCTGGTGCCTGAGTTCCAGCAGGTGATGGCCGATACTCCGCAAGGCGTACTGTCCAAGCCGTTCAAGACCCAATATGGCTGGCATGTGCTGGAAGTCCTTGGCCGTCGCGCCACCGACAACACCAACCAAGCCCGCGAGCAACAAGCGTTGAACGTACTGCGTAACCGCAAGTACGACGAAGAGCTGCAAACCTGGCTGCGTCAGATCCGTGACGAAGCCTACGTGGAAAACAAGCTGCCAGGCGCCCCGCAAACAGGCACCGACCAGGCAGCTCAGTGAAACCCCAGCGTTTCGCGGTGACACCCGGCGAGCCGGCCGGCATTGGTCCTGACCTGTGCCTGCTGCTCGCCTCGCAACCTCAGCCACACCCCCTGATTGCTATTACCAGCCGCGACCTGCTCCTTGAGCGGGCCGCGCAGCTGGGTGTGGCTGTCACTTTGCTGGACGTGGCGCCAGGCAACTGGCCCGACTTGCCCGCCCCCGCCGGTAGCTTGTATGTGTGGGACACCCCGCTACAGGCCAAGGTGGTTGCCGGGCAACTGGACAAGGCCAACGCGGCGTTCGTGCTGGAAACCCTGACGCGCGCAGGGCAAGGCTGCATCGATGGCGATTTCGCCGGTATGATCACGGCCCCGGTGCACAAGGGCGTGATCAACGAATCCGGCATCGCCTTTTCCGGCCACACCGAGTTCCTCGCCGAACTGACCCACACCGCTCAAGTCGTGATGATGCTGGCCACACGCGGCCTGCGGGTCGCCCTGGTGACCACGCACCTGCCGCTGCGTGAGATTGCCGATGCCATCACCGTCGAGCGACTGGAGCGCGTGACACGCATCCTGCACGCCGACCTGCAACAGAAATTCGGCATCGCCCAACCGCGCATCCTGGTCTGTGGGCTTAACCCCCACGCCGGTGAAGGCGGCCACTTGGGCCATGAAGAAATCGACATCATCGAACCCACCCTGGAGCGTCTGCGCCAAGAAGGCATGGACCTGCGCGGCCCACTGCCAGCGGACACTCTGTTTACCCCCAAATATCTGGAGCACTGCGACGCAGTGCTGGCGATGTACCACGACCAGGGGCTGCCGGTGCTTAAATACAAAGGCTTCGGCGCCGCCGTCAACGTGACACTGGGCCTGCCGATCATCCGTACCTCCGTCGACCATGGCACTGCCCTGGACCTGGCGGGCAGCGGCAAGATCGATACCGGCAGCCTGCACGTGGCCCTGGAAACCGCCTATCAGATGGCCGAGACCCGTATATGACTGAGCATTACCAACACCGGGCGCGTAAGCGCTTCGGGCAAAACTTCCTGCACGACGCCGGCGTGATCGACCGCATCCTGCGCTCGATCCATGCCAAGCCCGAAGACCGCCTGCTGGAAATCGGCCCGGGCCAGGGCGCATTGACCCAGGGCCTGCTGGCCAGCGGCGGCCAACTGGACGTGGTGGAACTGGACAAGGACCTGATCCCGATCCTCAACCAGCAGTTCGCCGGCATGCCCAACTTCAACCTGCATCAGGGGGATGCACTGAAGTTCGACTTCAATACCCTCAACGCAGCGCCCAACAGCCTGCGGGTGGTAGGTAACCTGCCGTACAACATCTCCACGCCGCTGATTTTCCACCTGCTGAACAACGCCGGGATCATCCGCGACATGCACTTCATGCTGCAAAAGGAAGTGGTGGAACGCCTGGCTGCCGGGCCGGGGGGTGGTGATTGGGGTCGGCTGTCGATCATGGTCCAGTACCACTGCCGCGTCGAACACCTGTTCAACGTCGGCCCCGGTGCGTTCAACCCGCCGCCGAAGGTCGACTCGGCCATCGTGCGCCTGGTGCCACACGCCGTGCTGCCGCATCCGGCCAAGGATCACAAATTGCTTGAGCGCGTGGTGCGTGAAGCCTTCAACCAGCGCCGCAAAACCCTGCGCAACACGCTCAAGGCGCTGTTGAGCCAGGCCGAAATCGAAGCCGCCGGCGTCGATGGCAGCCTGCGGCCCGAGCAGTTGGACCTGGCCGCATTCGTGCGCTTGGCCGACCAGCTTGCCATCCAGCCTGCGCCCACTGCGGACTGAAGCCTGTAGTGCCTGGGCCGGACAGCATGTCTGGCCTAGTGCCCGCTTCTTGGCCTAGACTGACCCGCATCTGCTGTCCTCCGCTTTTGCTTTTAAGGCCTCTTGCATGTCCGATCCTCGCTACCAGATCGACGTCAGCGTCGTCACCCGCTTCCTCGCGGACCAATCGCAACCTGAACAGAACCGCTTCGCCTTTGCCTACACCATCACGGTGAAAAACAACGGGCTGGTGCCGGCCAAGTTGCTGTCACGCCACTGGGTCATCACCGACGGTGACGGCCAGGTCGAAGAAGTGCGCGGCGCGGGCGTGGTAGGCCAGCAGCCGCTGATCGACATAGGCGCCAGCCACACCTACAGCAGCGGCACGGTGATGACCTCCAAGGTCGGCACCATGCAGGGTTCGTATCAGATGAAAGCCACTGACGGTAAATTGTTCGACGCCATCATTGCGCCCTTCCGCCTCGCGGTGCCGGGAGCCCTGCACTGATGGCGACCTATGCGGTCGGCGACCTGCAAGGTTGTCTGGAGCCCCTCAAGTGCCTGCTTGATCGCGTAGCCTTCGACCCGGCAAAGGATCGACTGTGGCTGGTGGGTGATGTGGTCAACCGGGGCCCTGAGTCCCTGGAGACCCTGCGCTACTTATATAGCCTGCGTGACTCCCTGGTGTGCGTGCTGGGCAACCACGACCTGCACCTGCTGGCGGCCAGCAACACGATCGAGCGCCTGAAAAAGGGCGACACCCTGCGGGAAATCCTCGAAGCGCCGGATCGCGCCGAGTTGCTCGACTGGCTGCGCCGGCAAAAAATCATGCATTACGACCAAGGCCGCAACATGGCCCTGGTCCATGCTGGCATCCCGCCCCAGTGGACACTGAAGAAAGCCCTCAAGTGTGCCGCTGAAGTCGAAAGCGCACTGGCCGATGACACCCTGTATACCGCCTATCTCGACGGCATGTACGGCAACGATCCCGTCAAGTGGGACAACGACCTGACCGGCGTCGCCCGCCTACGAGTGATCACCAACTATTTCACCCGCATGCGCTTCTGCACCGCTGAAGGCAAACTGGACCTCAAGAGCAAAGAAGGCGCCGACACCGCGCTGCCGGGTTACAAACCGTGGTTTGCTCACAAAGAGCGCAAGACCCGTGACACCAAGATCGTTTTTGGTCATTGGGCAGCGCTTGAAGGCAAGTGCGATGAGCCCGGCGTCTTCGCCCTCGACACCGGTTGCGTGTGGGGCGGCGCCATGACCCTGATGAATATCGACACCGGCGAGCGTTATAGCTGCCAGTGCGAATCTCCCCTTCCCGTTACACTGCCGGCTACGGCCAAGCCATAGGAGCCCGCCATGAGCGAATTCAAACGTATCCCTCCCGAACACGCCCAAGCACTGCGCGAGCAAGGTGCCGTGGTGGTCGACATCCGTGACCAGCCGACGTATGCGGCCGGCCACATCACCGGTGCCCAGCACGTGGACAACGTCAACATCGCCGACTTCATCCGCGCCGCCGACCTTGACGCACCCGTGATCGTGGCGTGCTACCACGGCAATTCCAGTCAGAGCGCGGCGGCCTACCTGGTCAGCCAGGGTTTCTCCGATGTCTATAGCCTGGACGGTGGCTTTGAGCTTTGGCGTACGACTTATCCTGCGGAAATTTCTTCAGGCAATTCGCAATAATTTTTTTCACACCCCGCTACCCCGCGTGACGCTTGGGCTAGCGCCGTTTCTGACGAACGGCGCAGCCAAACTAATTACGTATCGCGCCTTGACCTCTCCGATTCCGAACTATCCTTAAGCGCAGGCCATCCGAATCAGGGGAGAGCCGGTACACCGGCGTGCGGGTCATCGGTAGCGTTTCAGGGTGTTTGGGGGGAAAACGGCCATTGGTGTTCGCCAATGTCTGCCAGCATCGACTGATTGATCCGGCGTCGGCTCCACGTATCGAGCGAGGTGACGACGTCATGAGTATCTTTAGCCACTTCCAACAACGCTTCGCGTCCACACAGCAGGAAGAACTCACGCTGCAAGAGTATCTCGAGCTGTGCAAACAAGACCGTAGCACCTACGCATCTGCCGCCGAACGCCTGCTCTTGGCGATTGGCGAGCCGGAGCTGGTGGAAACCGCCAACAATTCGCGGCTGTCGCGAATATTCTCCAACAAGGTGATCCGCCGCTACCCGGCCTTTGAAGACTTCCACGGAATGGAAGAATGCATTGACCAGATCGTCTCCTACTTCCGCCATGCCGCCCAAGGCCTGGAAGAGAAGAAACAGATCCTCTACCTGCTCGGCCCCGTCGGCGGCGGTAAATCGTCCCTGGCCGAAAAACTCAAACAACTGATCGAGAAGGTGCCCTTCTACGCCATCAAGGGCTCACCGGTCTTCGAGTCGCCCCTGGGCTTGTTCAACGCCACGGAAGATGGCGCGATCCTCGAAGAAGACTTCGGCATCCCACGGCGCTACCTCAACACCATCATGTCACCCTGGGCCACCAAGCGCCTGGCCGAGTTCGGCGGTGACATCAGCCAGTTCCGCGTGGTGAAACTCTACCCGTCGATCCTCAACCAGATCGGCGTGGCCAAGACCGAGCCGGGCGACGAGAACAACCAGGACATATCGGCGCTGGTGGGTAAGGTCGATATCCGCAAACTCGAGGAATTCCCGCAGAACGACGCCGATGCTTACAGCTACTCGGGCGCACTGTGCCGGGCCAACCAGGGCCTGATGGAGTTCGTGGAGATGTTCAAGGCACCGATCAAGGTGCTGCACCCCCTGCTCACCGCGACTCAGGAAGGCAACTACAACAGTACCGAAGGCCTGGGCGCAATTCCGTTCACCGGGATCCTGCTGGCCCACTCCAACGAATCGGAATGGCACACCTTCCGTAACAACAAGAACAACGAAGCCTTCATCGACCGGATCTATATCGTCAAGGTGCCGTACTGCCTGCGGGTCAGCGATGAGATCAAGATTTACGACAAACTGCTGTTCAACAGCTCGCTGGCCAAGGCCCACTGCGCACCCGACACCCTGAAGATGCTCGCCCAGTTCACCGTGCTGTCACGCCTCAAGGAGCCGGAAAACTCGAACATCTACTCGAAGATGCGTGTGTACGACGGCGAAAACCTCAAGGACACCGACCCCAAGGCCAAGTCGATCCAGGAATACCGCGACACGGCGGGTGTGGATGAGGGCATGAACGGCCTGTCGACGCGCTTTGCGTTCAAGATCCTGTCCAAGGTCTTCAACTTCGACCCCCACGAGATCGCCGCCAACCCGGTACATCTGCTCTACGTGCTGGAACAGCAGATCGAACAGGAGCAATTCCAGGCAGAAACCCGCGAGCGCTACCTGCGCTTCCTCAAGGAATACCTGGCGCCGCGCTACATCGAGTTCATCGGCAAGGAAATCCAGACCGCGTACCTGGAGTCCTACAGCGAATATGGCCAGAACATCTTCGACCGCTACGTGCTGTACGCCGACTTCTGGATCCAGGACCAGGAATACCGGGATCCGGAAACCGGTGAGATCCTCAATCGCGTAGCCCTCAACGAAGAACTGGAGAAAATCGAAAAACCAGCCGGCATCAGCAATCCGAAAGATTTCCGCAACGAAATTGTCAACTTCGTGCTGCGCGCACGGGCCAACAACAACGGCAAGAACCCGACCTGGCTCAGCTACGAGAAGCTGCGGGTGGTCATCGAGAAGAAAATGTTCTCCAACACCGAGGACCTGCTGCCGGTCATCAGCTTCAACGCCAAGGCCAGCAAGGAGGATCAGCAAAAGCACAACGACTTCGTCACACGAATGGTCGAGCGCGGCTACACAGACAAACAGGTACGGCTGCTCTCCGAGTGGTACCTGCGGGTTCGCAAATCGCAGTAAGGCAGCGACAGGCGTGCGCTGCCGGGCTTCTGGCCTGGCAGCCGACCGCTTGTCTCTAAGCTTCCAGCTCGCTGCTTGAAGCTTGTAACGTGAAGCTGCCCGGAGGGCTCCCCATGAGCTATGTGATCGACCGACGCCTCAATGGCAAGAACAAGAGCACGGTAAACCGCCAGCGTTTCCTGCGGCGTTACCGTGACCACATCAAAAAGGCCGTTGAAGAGGCCGTCAGCCGCCGCTCTATCACCGATATGGAGCATGGCGAACAAATCAGCATTCCTGGACGGGACATCGACGAACCGGTGCTGCACCACGGCCGGGGCGGTAAACAGACCGTCGTGCACCCCGGCAACAAGGAATTCACCACCGGCGAACATATCCAGCGCCCCCAAGGCGGTGGCGGCGGCAAGGGCCCCGGCAAGGCGGGTAATTCCGGCGAAGGCATGGATGAGTTCGTGTTCCAGATCACCCAGGAAGAATTCCTCGAGTTCATGTTCGAGGACCTGGAGTTGCCCAACCTGGTCAAGCGCAACCTGACCGGCACCGACACCTTCAAGACCGTCCGCGCCGGGATCAGTAACGAGGGCAACCCGTCACGCATCAACATCATCCGCACCCTGCGCTCGGCCCATGCCCGGCGTATCGCCCTGTCGGGCAGCAGCCGCGCCAAACTGAGGGATGCCAAGGAAGAGTTGGCGCGTTTGAAACGTGAAGAGCCGGACAACTTCGGCGATATTCAGGAAATAGAGGCGGAAATAGAGAAACTCAGCGCACGCATTCATCGTGTGCCATTTCTCGACACCTTTGACTTGAAATACAACCTGCTGGTCAAACAACCCAATCCCAGTTCCAAGGCGGTGATGTTCTGCCTGATGGACGTTTCCGGCTCCATGACCCAGGCCACCAAGGACATCGCCAAGCGCTTCTTTATCCTGCTGTACCTGTTTCTCAAGCGGAACTACGACAAGATCGATGTGGTGTTCATTCGCCACCACACCAGCGCCCGGGAAGTAGACGAAGAAGAGTTCTTCTACTCGCGAGAAACCGGCGGCACCATCGTCTCCAGCGCGTTGAAGTTGATGCAGGAGATCATGGCCGAGCGCTACCCGGCCAACGAGTGGAATATCTACGCCGCCCAAGCCTCGGACGGCGACAACTGGAACGACGACTCGCCTATCTGCCGCGACATCCTGATCAACCAGATCATGCCGTTCGTGCAGTACTACACTTACGTTGAAATCACCCCCCGTGAGCACCAGGCCCTGTGGTTCGAATATGAACGCATCGGCGAAGCCTTTGCCGACACCTTCGCCCAGCAGCAACTGGTCTCGGCCGGCGATATCTACCCGGTCTTCCGTGAACTCTTCCAGCGCAGGTTAGTGACATGACCGCCAAAAAAGAGCAAAAGCGCCAACCCATTTCCACGGGGTCTGAGTGGACCTTTGAACTGATCCAGGCCTATGACCGGGAAATCAGCCGCATTGCGGCGGGTTATGCCCTGGACACCTACCCCAACCAGATCGAAGTGATCACCGCCGAACAGATGATGGATGCCTATGCCTCCGTCGGCATGCCCCTGGGTTATCACCATTGGTCCTACGGCAAACACTTCCTCAGCACCGAAAAGTCCTACAGTCGTGGCCAGATGGGTTTGGCCTACGAGATCGTGATCAACTCCGACCCCTGCATCGCCTACCTGATGGAAGAGAACACCATCTGCATGCAAGCGCTGGTGGTGGCTCACGCATGCTACGGGCACAACAGCTTCTTCAAGGGTAATTACCTGTTCCGCACATGGACCGATGCCAGTTCGATCATCGATTATCTGGTGTTTGCCAAGCAGTACATCATGCAATGCGAGGAGCGCCACGGCATCGATGCGGTGGAAGACCTGCTCGACTCCTGCCATGCCCTGATGAACTACGGAGTCGACCGTTACAAACGCCCCTACCCGATTTCCGCCGAGGAAGAACGTCTGCGCCAGAAAGAGCGCGAAGAGCACCTGCAGAAACAGATCAACGACTTGTGGCGCACCATTCCCAAACGCGCCGGCAAGAACAGCGACAAGGACAATGCGCGCTTCCCCTCCGAACCTCAGGAAAACATCCTCTATTTCCTGGAAAAGCACGCGCCGTTGCTGGAGCCGTGGCAGCGTGAAATCGTGCGTATTGTGCGCAAGATCGCCCAGTACTTTTATCCACAGCGTCAGACCCAGGTGATGAACGAAGGATGGGCGACGTTCTGGCACTACACCTTGATGAACGACCTGTACGACGAAGGCCTGGTCACTGACGGTTTCATGATGGAGTTTCTCACCTCCCATACCAGCGTGGTGTTCCAGCCAGGCTTCGACAGCCCTTACTACAACGGCATCAACCCTTACGCGCTGGGCTTCGCCATGTACCGCGATATCCGACGCATGTGCGAACACCCAACCGAGGAGGACCGCCGCTGGTTCCCCGAAATCGCCGGCAGCGACTGGCTGTCTACCATCAAGTTCGCCATGAGCAGCTTCAAGGATGAGAGTTTTATCCTGCAGTACCTGTCACCCCAAGTGATTCGTGACCTGAAGCTGTTCAGCATCCTCGATGACGACCTCAAGGATGACCTGCTGGTACCGGCCATCCATGATGAACCCGGCTACCGCACCATCCGCGAAACCTTGGCGGCGCAGTACAACCTGGGCAATCGCGAGCCTAATGTGCAGATCTACAGCATCGATGTGCGTGGCGACCGCTCGTTGACCCTGCGCCATCAGCAACACGACCGCAAACCTCTCGGCGAATCCACCGAGGAAGTGCTCAAGCACCTGCACCGGCTGTGGGGGTTCGACATCCACCTGGAAACCCTGCAAGGCGATCAGGTGATGAAAACCCATCACGTGCCACCGCGCAGCGATCATAACGACAACGACTACGGGCGCCTGGACCTCGCCGTCGTTCATCTCTGAAACAGCAAAGCCTCCATTGGCCAGGCACAGGCGGTATCCTGTGACGCTAATGGAGGCTTTTTCATGAAAATCTACAAAGTCGGCGGTGCCGTACGCGACCGCTTGCTGGGCATCAAGGTCACCGACATCGACCGCGTTATCGTGGGTGCAACCACAGAAGAGATGCTGGCCAAAGGCTTCAAACCTGTGGGTGCAGACTTCCCGGTATTCCTGGACCCAAAAAATGGCGATGAATACGCGCTGGCCCGCACCGAACGCAAGAGCGGTCGGGGTTACGGCGGCTTTGTGTTTCATGCCAGCCCAGAGGTTACGCTGGAAGAAGACCTGATCCGTCGCGACCTGACCATCAACGCGATGGCGGAAGACGATGACGGCAACTTGACTGACCCCTATCACGGCCTGCGCGACCTTGAAGCGCGCATTTTGCGCCATGTTTCCCCGGCATTCGCCGAAGATCCCCTACGGGTACTGCGAGTCGCGCGCTTTGCTGCGCGTTACGCGCACCTGGGTTTTACCGTCGCGCCCGAAACACTGGAACTGATGCGTCAACTCAGCGAGTCCGGTGAACTGGAAGCCCTGACACCGGAGCGCAGTTGGAAAGAAATCTCTCGGGCATTGATGGAAGATCAGCCACAGGTATTTATCCAGGTACTGCGCGACTGCGCTGCGTTGAAAACCTTGATGCCTGAGGTCGATGCACTGTTCGGCGTACCACAGCCCGAAGCCCATCACCCGGAAATCGACACCGGCGTGCACACCTTGAGCGTGTTGGAACAGGCAGCCTTGCACAAACAGCCACTGACTGTGCGCTGGGCTTGCCTGCTCCACGACCTGGGCAAGGGCACGACGCCTGTGGATAAGTTGCCGCAGCATATTGCCCATGAACATCGGGGCTTGAAGCTGATCAAGGCCGTCAATGAACGCTTCAAAGTGCCAAGGGATTGTCAGGAACTGGCGTTGCTGGTGGGCCAATACCACACTCACGGCCATCGGGCGCTTGAGCTGAAAGCCTCGACATTGCTGGAGTTGCTGCAGAGTTTTGACGTGTACCGTCGGCCGCAGCGCTTTGAAGAGTTTGTGATCGCCTGCGAGATGGACGCCCGGGGCCGCAAGGGCCTGGAGCAACGCATTTATCCACAGGCGGATTATTTGCGTGGGGCTGCGAAGGCAGCCCGCGAAGTGGCCGTCGCGCCCTTGCTGGAGAAGGGCTTCAAAGGCCCGGAACTGGGTGAGGCGCTGAAGCGCGAAAGGCTTAAGGCGTTGAAGGCCTACAAAGAACAGCCCACTCTCTAGACGCTGCCCACCCGTGGCGAGGGAGCTTGCTCCCGTTGGGCTGCGCAGCAGCCCTAAACCCGGCTGTTGAGTCTTGGCAGGGAGACTGTGGTGTGCTTATTGGGGCCGCTTCGCAGCCCAGCGGGAGCAAGCTCCCTCGCCACAGGAAGCTCGGCGCCTACAAAAGCGTGCCTGGCGTGAGTTGCTGGCCCCGCCATTCAAACCCGACAGGGGCCAACACCTGGTCAATCTGCGCATCGCGCCACAGTTCGGCCAGGGTCTTGCCCACCTCAGGGTGCACGCGATCGGGCGCCATCAACGACAGCGGCCACAGCACAAAGGCGTTCTTCAGGATCTCTGCACGGGGCAGGACCAGGCCCTCGAAATTACCCACCAGCTCGCCATACAGCAGCACGTCGATGTCCAGCGGCAAGCCCTTACGGTCCGGCGCATAGCGACCATTATCGGCCTCGATGAATTTCAACCGGCGATCCAGCTCCGTCAACGGCAGGTCGGTATAGGCCGACACCACCAAGTTGAAGAAAGGCCCGCTCTTGATGCCCACCGGCTGGCTTTCGAACACCGCCGAGCAGCGCATATCGGTCAAAAAAACCGCCAACGCATCAAGGCCGGCGCGTAGATGGGACTCGCGCTCGATATTACTGCCTAGGCCAAGGTAAACCTGAGTTAGCGACATCCGCGCTCGATCTCCACACCCACGCCCTTGGCAGCCGGCACGGCCCCCGGCTTGGTCAACTTGAGGTGCAACCAGGGAATCTGGAATTCACTCATGAGCACCTCGGCCAGGCGTTCAGCGAAGGTCTCCACCAATTGGTACTGGGACTGCTCGGCAAACGCCTGGATACGCGCGGATACACTGGCGTAATCCAGCGCCAGGGTCAGGTCGTCACCGGCAGCGGCCGGGCGGTTATCCCAGGCGAAGCTCAGGTCCAGGCGCAGGCATTGGCGGATTCCGCGCTCCCAGTCGTAGGCCCCGATGACGGTGTCGACTTCCAGGCCTTCGATAAACACTCTGTCCAAGCACTCTTCTCCGCTGCACGACAAGGGCGCGATGCCCCGTTAGAATCAGGGCGTCCTCGCCCGGAATAGTTAGCATGTTTTGGTTACTGGCGATTCTCGCCTACCTGCTCGGCTCGCTGTCCTTCGCCATTTTGCTCAGCCGCCTGACGGGAAATCCCGACCCGCGAATGAGTGGCTCAGGCAATGCCGGCGCCACCAATATGTTGCGCCTGGCCGGTAAGAAGCTCGCCGTACTGACCCTGCTGGGCGACATGTGCAAGGGCTTGTTGCCCGTGCTGATCGCCAGCCTTGCCGGCCTTACCCTGCAACAACAGGCCTGGATCGGTGTATGTGCCGTCCTGGGCCATCTGTTTCCACTGTACTTCCGCTTTCGCGGTGGCAAAGGCGTCGCCACGGCAGCCGGCATGTTACTGGGGATCTACCCACCAGCGGCGTTGCTGGCCGTGCTCGCCTGGCTGCTGGCGTTCTACCTGACCCGCACCAGCTCACTTGCCGCGCTGATCGCCACCCCGCTCACCCTGCCGCTATTGGCCTGGCAGGAACCGGCGGCACTGGTACCGATGAGCGTGCTGACACTGCTGATCGTCTGGCGCCACCGAGGCAATTTACGCGACCTGTTTGCCGGGCGCGAACGGCATTTTTAAATACGTTCGCTGAGCCCGGCTCACGTTATGGCGTTACAACGGCGACAACTGCTCCATCGGCCAGCGCGCCTGCACGCTGATCGCCAGGCTTTCATGCTGCCCGGCCTGCAGGCGCTGGCAACCGGCATAGGCGATCATCGCGCCATTGTCGGTGCAGAACTCCGGTCGTGCGTAGAACACATCGCCTTTCATGTCGCCGAGCATTTTTTCCAGCGAGGTGCGCAAGGCCTTGTTGGCGCTGACGCCGCCTGCGATCACCAGGCGCTTCATGCCCGCCTGTTTCAAGGCACGCTTGCACTTGATGGTCAAAGTCTCCACCACGGCCTGCTGGAACGCCAGGGCGATGTCGCAACGGGCTTGCTCGCTGTCGTCCCCAGCGCTGACGCTTTGCTGCCAGGTGTTCAGCGCGGAGGTTTTCAGACCGCTGAAGCTGAACATCAGACCTGGTCGATCACACATCGGACGCGGGAAGGTGTAGCGGCCGGCAACACCTTTTTCGGCGAGGCGGGCGATTTCCGGACCACCGGGATAATTGAGGCCCATCATCTTCGCGGTCTTGTCGAAAGCTTCGCCGGCGGCGTCATCCAGCGACTCACCCAAAAGGGTGTATTGGCCGATGCCATCCACCTGAACCAACTGCGTATGGCCGCCCGAAACCAACAAAGCGACGAACGGGAACTGCGGCGGTGTTTTTTCCAGCATGGGCGCCAATAAATGGCCTTCCATATGGTGCACGCCGAGTGCCGGAATGCCCCAGGCGAACGCCAGCGCCTGGGCGCAAGAGGCCCCAACCAGCAGGGCTCCGACCAATCCGGGCCCCGCGGTGTAGGCAATGGCGTCGATCTCGGTCGGCACGCAGCCGGCTTCATCCAGCACCTGACGAATCAGGGGCAGCATGCGTTTGACGTGATCACGGCTGGCCAGCTCCGGCACCACGCCGCCATAGGCGCGGTGCAGGTCGATCTGACTGAACAGCGCATCGGCCAAGAGCCCGCGTTCACTGTCGTAAAGTGCGACACCGGTTTCGTCGCAGGAGGTTTCAAGTCCCAGTACTAGCATGGGTTTGCGCCTTGTAGAGGCTGAATTCGAAGGCGCGCATAATAGTCGCCACTCCCCCTCCCGACTAGCGGTTTTCGATCAGAGGCTTTGCATTCCGGGCAATGAGGGGTTAACATCCGCAACCCTTAAAAACCGACGACCTCAGCCGCGAATTTTTTGCGACGAGAACGTTGATCCCGGTAATGAAAGAAGGTAGCTCTGGATGCCAGCCGTCAAAGTTAAAGAGAACGAACCCTTCGACGTAGCTCTGCGTCGTTTCAAGCGCTCCTGCGAAAAAGCCGGTGTACTGGCTGAAGTTCGTAGCCGCGAATTTTACGAGAAGCCTACTTCTGAGCGTAAGCGTAAAGCAGCAGCCGCTGTTAAGCGTCACGCCAAGAAAGTTCAGCGCGAACAGCGCCGCGCCGTTCGTCTGTACTAATACACAGACGTTCGTAGCAAGCTTCTGCCAAGCCCGGCCCTCAGCCGGGCTATTGGCATTTGCGGATATCGCTTGATGCTTCACTGTCGACGCCGCACATGCGACCGAGACAACCGCTTCACACGTCAGGACTGGCTCTTTTGCCAGCGGTGCACGTCTCTTCTGACGAGCCTAACAAGGCTACTGACGAGCACACTCATTCTGTAAACAGGCGATCAAATCGGTCGACTGCACCCATCGAGCTCCGAGGCCCGCCGTTGGCCAATACCGGATGCCCGGGTAACATTTCCATGCCAAAGACTGAATAGAAATTAACGTCAGTGAATGTTCGGCAGATACACTTCCATGCAGCCCAAGCAGACGATAATGGTCGAGCCACTCAACCTGTGCGCTTGAGCTCTTCACGGGCCCTCATTTACACGCAGTGACGACGAGAACGCCATGGCCGGGCTGATTCCCCAGAGCTTTATTGACGACCTCCTGAACCGCACCGACATCGTCGATGTTGTCAGCTCGCGCGTGCAACTGAAAAAAGCCGGCAAGAACTACACCGCCTGCTGCCCGTTCCACAAAGAAAAGACCCCGTCGTTCAGCGTCAGCCCCGACAAACAGTTCTACTACTGCTTCGGTTGCGGCGCGGGCGGTAATGCCCTCGGCTTTCTCATGGACCACGACAACCTGGACTTCCCCCAGGCTATCGAGGACTTGGCCAAAGCCGCCGGCATGGAGATCCCCCGCGAAGAAAGTGGTCGCCCACACAAACCGCGACAACCCACCGATTCGCCGCTGTACCCGCTGCTGACCGCCGCTGCCGACTTTTACCGTCAGGCGCTTAAAAGCCATCCGCAGCGCAAGGCCGCCGTCGACTATCTCAAGGGGCGCGGCCTCACCGGTGAAATCGCCCGCGACTTCGGCCTCGGTTTCGCCCCTCCCGGGTGGGACAACCTGTACAAACACCTGAGCAGCGACACCCTCCAGCAAAAGGCCATGATCGACGCAGGCCTGCTGGTGGAAAACGCCGAGACGGGCAAACGCTATGACCGCTTCCGCGATCGCGTGATGTTCCCGATCCGCGACAGCCGAGGCCGCATCATCGCCTTTGGTGGCCGTGTCCTGGGGGACGACAAGCCCAAGTACCTGAACTCCCCGGAAACCCCGGTGTTCCACAAAGGCCAGGAACTCTACGGCCTGTTCGAAGCACGCAAAAACAACCGCAACCTCGACGAGATCATTGTGGTTGAAGGCTATATGGACGTGATCGCGCTCGCCCAACAGGGCCTGCGCAATGCCGTGGCCACCCTCGGCACGGCCACCAGCGAAGAACATTTGAAGCGTCTGTTTCGCGTAGTGCCCAGCGTGCTGTTCTGTTTCGACGGCGACCAGGCGGGCCGCAACGCCGCCTGGCGCGCACTTGAAGCAACGCTGTCGAGCTTGCAGGACGGGCGTCGCGCACGCTTTCTGTTCCTGCCCGAAGGCGAAGACCCGGATACCCTGGTGCGCTCCGAAGGCACCGATGCGTTCCGCGCGCGCATCAATCAACACGCACAGCCGCTGGCGGACTATTTCTTCCAGCAACTGACCGAAGAAGCCGACCCGCGCTCCCTCGAAGGCAAGGCCCACATGGCCACGCTCGCCGCACCGCTGATCGACAAAGTACCGGGTGCCAACCTGCGTACGCTGATGCGCCAGCGCTTGCTGGAAATCACCGGGTTGAGTGGCGAGGCCGTCAGCCAGCTGGCGCACAGTGCGCCGCAGGACGCCCCGCCCGCCTACGACCCAGGCATGGATTATGACGCCATGCCGGACTATTCCGACTTCCACCAACCGCAGGAGGCCTACACGCCCCAGCAAGCGTGGACACCGAAAAAGCCCGGCGCCGGCGGCAAGAAATGGGACAAGAAACCCTGGAGCAAGAACGGCAAGCGCGGTGACAACGATGAAGCCTATGCCCCACGCACCCCGGTTGCCGTAGAAGCGCCGACGCTGATTGCCCTGCGCACGCTCATCCATCACCCGCAATTGGCGGAAAAGGTTGAAAGCGCCGATCACTTTGCCAACGCGAGCAATACGTACGCCCAGGTCCTGATCGCCTTGATCGAGGCAGTCCAGAAAAATCCTAAGCTAAACTCAATTCAGTTGATGGCTCGCTGGCATGGCACCGAACAAGGCCGATTGTTGAAAGCACTCGCAGAAAAGGAGTGGCTAATTGACGGCGATAACCTTGAACAACAGTTTTTAGACACCATTACTAGGTTATCCGCGGGTCAGCACACGCAGACCCTCGATGAGCTCATAAAGCGAGCCAGGCAGCCGGATTTATCGGCTGAAGAGAAAATTCAGATAGCAAAACAGATGCGTGACCTCTTAAAACAGAATGTTTCCGCATCAAACCCGACCTCAGCTGGCGTGTGAGGTCATAGCTCGGGTATAATCCTCGGCTTGTTTTTTGCCCGCCAAGACCTTCAGTGGATAGGGTGTTATGTCCGGAAAAGCGCAACAGCAGTCTCGTATCAAAGAGTTGATCGTTCTCGGTCGTGAGCAGGGTTACCTGACTTACGCGGAGGTCAACGACCACCTGCCTGAGGATATTTCAGATCCAGAGCAGGTGGAAGACATCATCCGCATGATTAACGACATGGGGATCAACGTATTCGAAGCTGCGCCAGATAAGGATTCCCTTATGCTGGCGGACGCCGATACCGACGAGGCTGCCGCTGAAGAAGCTGCTGCCGCGCTGGCTGCTGTGGAGACCGATATCGGTCGTACCACCGACCCTGTGCGCATGTATATGCGTGAAATGGGTACCGTCGAGCTGCTGACACGCGAAGGCGAAATTGAAATCGCCAAGCGTATCGAAGAGGGTATCCGTGAAGTGATGGGCGCAATCGCGCACTTCCCCGGCACGGTTGACCACATTCTCTCCGAGTACACCCGCGTCACCACCGAAGGTGGGCGCCTGTCCGACGTGCTGAGTGGCTACATCGACCCGGACGACGGCATTGCGCCGCCTGCCGCCGAAGTGCCGCCGCCTGTGGATGCCAAGGCTGCGAAAGCCGACGACGACACCGAAGACGACGACGCTGAAGCCAGCAGCGACGATGAAGATGAAGTCGAAAGCGGTCCAGACCCGGTCATCGCTGCACAGCGTTTCGGTGCGGTTTCCGATCAAATGGAAATCACCCGCAAGGCCCTGAAAAAGCACGGTCGCTCCAATAAGCAGGCAATTGCCGAGCTGCTGGCGCTGGCTGAGCTGTTCATGCCAATCAAGCTGGTACCGAAGCAATTCGAAGGCCTGGTTGAGCGTGTTCGCAGTGCCCTGGAGCGTTTGCGTGCACAAGAGCGTGCGATCATGCAGCTCTGTGTCCGTGATGCGCGCATGCCGCGTACCGACTTCCTGCGCCAGTTCCCTGGCAACGAAGTAGACGAAAGCTGGACCGACGCACTGGCCAAGGGCAAGGCGAAATACGCCGAAGCCATTGGTCGCCTGCAGCCGGACATCATTCGCTGCCAGCAGAAGCTGACCGCGCTCGAGACCGAAACCGGTCTGACGATTGCCGAGATCAAGGACATCAACCGTCGCATGTCGATCGGTGAGGCCAAGGCCCGCCGCGCGAAGAAAGAGATGGTCGAAGCGAACTTGCGTCTGGTGATCTCCATCGCCAAGAAGTACACCAACCGTGGCCTGCAATTCCTCGATCTGATCCAGGAAGGCAACATCGGCTTGATGAAGGCTGTGGACAAGTTCGAATACCGTCGCGGGTACAAGTTCTCGACATATGCCACCTGGTGGATTCGTCAGGCGATCACTCGCTCGATCGCCGACCAGGCCCGCACCATCCGTATTCCGGTGCACATGATCGAGACGATCAACAAGCTCAACCGTATTTCCCGGCAGATGTTGCAGGAAATGGGTCGCGAACCGACCCCGGAAGAGCTGGGCGAACGCATGGAAATGCCAGAGGATAAGATCCGTAAGGTATTGAAGATCGCTAAAGAGCCGATCTCCATGGAAACCCCGATTGGTGATGACGAAGACTCCCACCTGGGTGACTTCATCGAAGACTCGACCATGCAGTCGCCAATCGATGTCGCCACCGTTGAGAGCCTTAAAGAAGCGACTCGCGACGTACTGTCCGGCCTCACTGCCCGTGAAGCCAAGGTACTGCGCATGCGTTTCGGCATCGACATGAATACCGACCACACCCTTGAGGAAGTCGGTAAGCAGTTTGACGTGACCCGTGAGCGGATCCGTCAGATCGAAGCCAAGGCGTTGCGCAAGTTGCGCCACCCGACGCGAAGCGAGCATCTGCGCTCCTTCCTCGACGAGTGATACCAGAACCCCCGGCCCAGGCCGGGGGTTTTGCTTTCTACAGATAAAATTCCAAGCGACACCCCTCCCCCGCAATGCCCGTCTACACTCGAAACATTCCCCGTGCCATAACGAGACCGTTATGCCCAGACTGTCGACTGTGCTACTGCTGTCGCTGCTGACCTGGACCGCAACGGCTGGCGCGTTGACTCTTACCGATGATGAGCGTGGCTGGCTGGCGGACCATCAGGAGCTGAGCCTCGGGGTGGACGCGTCATGGCCACCTTTTGAATACCGTGACGAAGACGGCCGCTACCAAGGCTTGGCGGCCGATTACGTGCGCCTGATCCAGGATCGTTTGGGCGTCAGGATCAAGGTGATCGAAACGCCGAACTGGAGTGCCGTCCTGGAACTGGCCCGAGCCAATCAGCTCGACCTTGTCCCCAGCGTTATGTCGACGCCCGAACGGCAGAATTATTTGGCGTTCACACGCCCCTATATCGACTTCCCGATGGTCATCCTTGCCCACGAAGGCGGCGTACGACCGCGCAATCTCAAGGACCTGTACGGGCTGAAGATCGCAGTGGTGGAAAACTACGCTCCCCACGAATTACTGCGCACTCACCACCCCGACCTTAATCTGGTGGCCATGCCCAACGTCAGCTCAACCCTGCAGGCCCTGGCTACCGGCGAAGTGGACGCCGTGGTCAGCGACCTGGCGTCCAGTGTCTGGAGCCTGCGCGAACTCAAGCTGGACGGGTTGTATGTCAGCGGCGAAACCCCCTACCGCTATCAATTGGCGATGGGTGTACCGCGCGACGACAAGATGCTGGTCGGCATCCTCGACAAAGTCCTCGCCGACCTCAGCCCGGAAGAAACCAACACCATCCAGCAACACTGGGTGGGCAAGTTCACCGATAACCGTACGTTCTGGACCGATCTGCTGCTGTATGGCCTACCCGCGGTTCTGCTCTTGATTACCGTATTAGCCATTGTGATTCGGATCAATCGCCGACTCAGTTCGGAAATTTCCCGCCGTGTGGCCCTCGAACAGGAACTGCGCAGCAGCGAATACCACTACCGCGGCCTGGTGGAGAGCCTGTCCGCCATTGCCTGGGAAGCCAGCGTCACCGATTTCACCTACAGCTACGTGTCGCCGCACGCCGAGGAACTGCTCGGCTATCCGCGCGCCCACTGGCTGATCCCAGGGTTCTGGCGCAACATCATCCACCCCGCCGACCTGCTCCGCGCCGAAGCCTACTGCTACCGCGAAACCCGTGCTAACCGCGACCACAGCATTGATTACCGGGTGATCACCGCCGACGGCCGTTGCTTGTGGGTGCGTGACATAGTCAGCCTGATCGAGCACGGCCATGAGCCTGTGCTGCGCGGCTTGATGATCGACATCAGCGAAGCCAAACGCACCGAAGAGGCGCTGCAGCTTTCCGAACAGAAGTTTGCCTCGGTGTTCCAACAGTGCCCGGACATTCTGGTGATCGCGCGACTGTCCGATGGCTGCCTGCTGGAGGTCAACAAAGCGTTCGAGGATCAAGTGGGCCTGAAGGCCGAAGACGTGATCGGCAAAACGGCCACCGCGCTGAACATTTGGGGGATTCCAGGCATCGGCCCGGACCTGTTGAAACGGGTGCAGACCACCAGCATCCGCAACTTGGAAATGCCCTTTCTGCGCAACAACGGCCAGGCCTTTACCGGCCTTATCTCCGCCGAGCCGTTTCAACTCGACACCACTGAGGCCATCGTAGTGGTGGTGCGCGACATCACCCAGCTCAAGGAAACCCAGCAACAACTGCAAACCTCCGAAGAGAAATTCGCCAAGGCCTTCCATGCCTCTCCCGACGGCTTGCTGTTGAGCCGACAGCGCGATGGCCTGCTGCTTGAAGTAAACGACGGTTTCAGTCGCATCACCGGTTTCAACAGCGCGGCCTCCTTGGACCAATCAACCTTGGACCTGGGCATCTGGGTCGACCTCAACGAACGCAAACACATGCTGGAACTGATGGCGCGCGATGGCTTTGTGCGGGACTTCATCTGCCATATACGCCGCAACGATGGGCAGATTCGCCTGTGCGAGCTGTCCAGCCGCCCACTGCCCATCGGCGATGACGACTGCATGCTGACGATTGCGAGGGACATCACCGAACGCCAGCTGATGCAGGAAAAACTGCAACAGGCCGCGACTGTGTTCGAGAGCACGGCCGAAGGCGTATTGATCACCGACACCCGACAGAACATCAGCGCCGTCAACCGTGCCTTCAGCGAGATCACCGGCTACAGCGAGTCCGAAGCCCTCGGCCAGACCCCGCGCCTGCTCGCCTCTGGCCTGCATGACAGTGCCTTCTACGCCGCCATGTGGCACCAGTTGACCGCACAGGGTCACTGGCAGGGCGAGATTTCCAACCGACGCAAAAACGGCGAGCTGTACCCCAGCTGGCTGACGATCAGTGCGGTACGCAACCGCGAACAGTTGATCACGCACTTCGTTGCGGTATTTGCCGACATCTCCAGCCTCAAGCTGGCCCAGGCCCGCCTCGACTACCAGGCGCACCACGATCCATTGACCGGCCTGCCCAACCGTACGCTGTTCGAAAGCCGACTGCAGGCCGCCCTCAACGGGCATCAGGAAACCGGCAAACAGGGCGCCGTCCTGTTTCTCGACCTGGACCGCTTCAAACACATCAACGACAGCCTCGGCCACCCGATAGGCGACCTGCTGCTCAAAGACATTGCCGTGCGCCTCAAGGAACAATTGCGCGACATCGATACGGTCGCTCGCCTGGGCGGGGATGAATTCATCATCCTGCTCCCCGGCCTCCAGCACGCCAGCGACGCCCAGCACCTGGCCAATAAACTGCTGGCCTGCTTCACTCCCCCCTTCCAGGCGGGTGAGCACGAGTTCTTTATCAGCGCCAGTATCGGCACCAGCCTATACCCCGAGGACGGCACCGACGTCGCCACCCTGGTCAAAAATGCCGACGCCGCGATGTACCGTTCCAAGGCCAAGGGCCGCAACCGGGTCGAAAGCTACACCCGCGACCTCACGGCCCAAGCAAACGAGCGCGTGGCCCTGGAACATGAACTGCGCCGCGCCATAGAGCGCGACGAATTGAGCCTGTACTACCAGCCAAAACTGAGCCTGGCCACCCAGCAATTGATCGGCGCCGAAGCCCTGATCCGCTGGCACCATCCCACCTTCGGCGATGTCCCCCCCGAGCACTTCATCGCCTTGGCCGAAGAAAACGGCACAATCCTGCAGATTGGCGATTGGGTACTGGAACAGGCCTGCCGACAACTGCACGCCTGGCAAGGCACATTCGATGATTTCGGCCCACTGTCGGTCAACCTCGCCGGCGCGCAACTGCGCCACCCCGGCTTGCTGGGCCGCATCGAACAGCTGCTGCGCGACTACGGTCTTGACCCAGGCCGCCTGCAGCTGGAGATCACCGAAAACTTCATCATGAGCCAGGCCGAAGAAGCGCTGGAGGTCCTGCACCAACTCAAACACTTGGGCGTACAACTGGCGATTGATGATTTCGGCACCGGCTACTCATCCCTCAGCTACCTCAAGCGCCTGCCGCTGGACTTCCTCAAGATCGACCAATCTTTCGTACGCGGCTTACCCGACGATCCCCACGACGCCGCCATCGTGCGCGCCATCATCGCTCTGGGCCACAGCATGCAATTCACCATCATCGCCGAAGGCGTGGAGAACCCCGCACAGCAAGCCTTCCTGGCCGCCGAAGGCTGCGAACAGATGCAGGGCTACATCGTCAGCCTGCCGTTACCACCGGCGCTTTTTGCCACGACGTTTCTTCGTATGAGCATTGGGGATTTTTCGGATGGCACAGCGGGTAAACCATCGTTATAATCCGCGGCCTACTGAGGGCCTATAGCTCAGTTGGTTAGAGCAGGGGACTCATAATCCCTTGGTCGTAGGTTCGAGTCCTACTGGGCCCACCATCTTGAAAGCCGCGCATTGCGCGGCTTTTGTGTGTCTGGAAGCCTGTAATATGCTTCCCGTCACCGCCTACACTCTGGAGCCCACCTTGCCCGCCCTAGATGAAATCGATCGCCAACTCATAGCCGCCCTGCAGCTCAACGCCCGCGAAAGCGTGGCCATGCTCGCCCGGCAGTTGGGCATCGCGCGCACTACCGTGACGTCGCGCCTGGCTCGCCTGGAGAAAACCCAGGTGATCACCGGTTATGGCGTGCGCCTCGGGCAACGTGTGGTCGACGGTGGCTTGCAGGCTTACGTCGGCATCACCGTGCAGGCGCGCTCGGGCAAGGACGTGCTGCGCAGGCTGAGTGCTATGGCCCAGGTGCAACAGTTATGCGCGGTGAGTGGCGAGTTCGATTACGTCGCGTGGCTGCGCACTGATTCGCCTGAACAGCTGGACCAATTGCTGGACCAGATCGGCAGCGTCGACGGGGTGGAGAAAACCACCACCTCAATCATCCTCAGTAACAAATTGGATCGCGGACAACCAATCTGATCACCACGCTCGTCATTCTGACTAAAAACAGATCAATTCGACGACACTTTGCGTCTTATTAACGAACGCTACACGCCCTAAACTGGCTGCCATCTTTTCCTATACTCAGCGGGTCACATCCGCCGATGTCGCCAGTAAGGTCAGCCATGAGCATTCCGTCCAGCACCCTCAGCAAGACCAATCGCCACCCCGCCGACGGCAAGAAACCCATCACCATCTTTGGTCCGGACTTTCCGTTTGCCTTCGATGACTGGATTGAACACCCTGCAGGCCTGGGCAGCATCCCCGTCGCCAATCATGGCGCCGAAGTGGCAATCGTCGGCGCCGGGATTGCAGGCCTGGTAGCTGCTTATGAGTTGATGAAACTGGGCCTCAAGCCGGTGGTGTACGAAGCCTCGAAAATGGGCGGTCGTTTGCGCTCCCAGGCTTTTGAGGGCGCCGAAGGCATCATCGCCGAGTTGGGTGGCATGCGCTTCCCGGTGTCGTCCACCGCCTTCTACCACTATGTGGACAAGCTCGGCCTGGAGACCAAACCCTTCCCCAACCCGCTGACCCCGGCGTCCGGCAGCACCGTGATCGACCTCGAAGGCCAGACTCACTACGCACAGAAACTCTCCGATTTGCCGGTCCTGTTCCAGGAAGTGGCTGACGCCTGGGCGGACGCCCTGGAAGCCGGCTCGCAGTTCGGCGATATCCAGCAAGCCATCCGCGACCGTGACGTACCGCGCCTCAAAGAACTGTGGAACACGTTGGTGCCGTTGTGGGACGACCGCACCTTCTACGACTTCGTCGCCACCTCCGAGGCATTTGCCAAATTGTCCTTCCATCACCGTGAAGTGTTTGGCCAGGTCGGGTTCGGCACGGGCGGCTGGGACTCGGATTTCCCCAACTCAATGCTGGAAATCTTCCGCGTGGTCATGACCAACTGCGACGACCACCAGCACTTGGTGGTCGGCGGCGTTGCCCAAGTGCCGATGGGCATCTGGCGCCATGTACCGGAGCAGTGCGCCCACTGGCCGGCCGGCACCAGCCTCAGTTCGCTGCACCGTGGCGCACCGCGCGCCGGGGTCAAGCGCATTGCCCACGCGGCCGACGGCCGTTTCGCGGTGACCGACAACTACGGCGACACCCGCGAATATGCCGCCGTGCTCACCACCTGCCAGAGCTGGCTGCTGACCACCCAGATCGAGTGCGACGAAACCTTGTTCTCACAAAAGATGTGGATGGCCCTGGACCGCACGCGTTACATGCAGTCATCAAAAACCTTTGTGATGGTCGATCGCCCGTTCTGGAAGGACAAAGACCCCGAAACCGGCCGCGACCTGATGAGCATGACCCTGACCGATCGCCTCACCCGTGGCACTTACCTGTTCGACAATGGCGACGACAAGCCTGGCGTGATCTGTCTGTCGTACTCGTGGATGAGTGACGCGCTGAAAATGCTCCCGCAGCCCATCGACAAACGCGTGAAGCTGGCCCTCGACGCCCTGAACAAGATCTACCCGAAGGTCGATATCAAGGCGCGCATCATCGGTGACCCGATCACCGTGTCCTGGGAAGCCGACCCACACTTCCTCGGGGCTTTCAAAGGCGCGTTGCCCGGCCACTATCGCTACAACCAGCGGATGTATGCGCACTTCATGCAGAAGGACATGCCCGCCGAACAACGTGGGATCTTTATCGCCGGTGATGATGTGTCCTGGACCCCAGCCTGGGTGGAAGGCGCGGTGCAAACCTCGCTGAACGCGGTGTGGGGCATCATGACTCACTTCGGTGGCAGCACCCACCCCGAGAACCCAGGGCCGGGTGATGTATTCGATGAAATCGGGCCAATCGCCCTGGCCGATTAAGGAGTTGAGCATGCGCGTCGCCCTGTACCAATGCCCACCGTTGCCGCTGGATGTGGCCGGCAACCTCAAGCGCCTGCACCAACTGGCCCACGAGGCGTCCGACGCCGACGTGCTGGTGCTGCCGGAGATGTTTCTGAGCGGCTACAACATCGGCGCCGAGGCCGTTGGCGCCTTGGCCGAGGCACAGGACGGACCGTCGGCGCAGGCGATTGGCGAACTGGCCAAAAGCGCCGGGCTGGCGATTCTGTACGGTTACCCGGAGCGCGCCGAGGACGGCCAGATCTACAACGCCGTGCAGCTGATTGACGCCCACGGCCAGCGCCTGTGCAACTACCGTAAGACTCACCTGTTTGGTGACCTGGACCATTCGATGTTCAGCGCCGGCGACGATGATTTCCCGCTGGTGGAGCTCAACGGTTGGAAACTAGGCTTCCTGATCTGCTATGACCTGGAGTTCCCGGAAAACACCCGACGCCTGGCCCTCGCAGGCGCCGAACTGATCCTGGTGCCCACCGCCAATATGGTGCCGTTCGACTTTGTCGCCGATGTCACGGTGCGGGCACGGGCCTTTGAAAACCAATGTTATGTGGCCTACGCCAACTACTGTGGGCACGAAGGCGAGATCCAGTACTGCGGGCAAAGCAGCATCGCCGCGCCGAATGGCCTGCGCATCGCCCAGGCGGGCCTGGATGAAGCGCTGATCGTCGGTGAGCTGGATCGCCAGTCGATCCTCGACGCCCGTGCTGCCAATCACTACCTGCAAGATCGTCGCCCCGAGTTATACGGTGCACTGCACAAGCCCTGATCCAGCCGGTTTGTGAGCGGTTTGTTAACATGGGCACATTCTACGTTTCGGAAGTGCCCATGCCTGCGCCGGCCCACCCTCATCACCTTCACCTGACCCTGGCCAACGGCTTGCGGGTAGCCTTGCAACATGCGCCGCGCTTGAAGCGTTGTGCCGCCGTTCTGCGGGTGGCGGCCGGCAGCCATGACGTGCCGCTGGCGTGGCCGGGGCTGGCACATTTCCTCGAACACCTGCTGTTCCTCGGTACCGATCGTTTTCCCACGAGCGAAGGGTTGATGGCCTACGTGCAACGGCATGGCGGCCAGGTCAATGCCAGCACCCGCGAGCGCACCACGGAGTTCTTCTTTGAACTGCCGGTCGCGACGTTTTCCGGTGGGCTGGAGCGGTTGGTGGACATGCTGACCCACCCGCGCCTGACGCTGGAGGATCAACTGCGCGAGCGCGAAGTGCTGCACGCCGAGTTTGTCGCCTGGTCTCAGGATGCCAAGGCGCAGCAGCAGATCGCGTTACTGGAGGGGCTGGCGGCTGACCACCCGCTGCGGGGTTTTCATGCGGGCAACCGCGACAGCCTGCCGGTGGAACGTGAGGCGTTTCAGCAGGCATTGCGGGAATTCCACACGCAGTTCTATCAGAGCGGCCAGATGACCTTGAGCCTGGCAGGTCCACAGCCGCTGGAAGCGCTGGAAGGCTTGGCACAGCAGTTCAGCGAGCAACTGACCTCAGGACCTCTTCGCCCACACTCCGCGCCACCGGCATTGATGCAGGGGCAAGCGCAGCGCTATCAGCACATCGCCAATGATCACCTGCACCACGTCATCACCTGTAACGCTCCGCGTGAAGCACTGGAATTCCTCTGCACCTGGCTCAACGCCTCGGCACCCGGCGGGTTGCTGGCGCAACTGAAAACTCAAGAGCTGGCCAGCGCACTGCAGGCGTCGGTGCTGTATCACTTCGCCGGGCAAGCCGTGTTGGATATCGACGTTACGCTCAGTAGTCCTGGTGAATCGGCGACTCAAATCGAGGCGTTGCTGCACGACTGGTTGAGCTTTTTCGCACACAGCGACTGGACAGCCTTGCGGGAAGAGTTCGCCTTGCTGGCCGCTCGCCAACAACAGACCCAAGGCGCCCTGGCACTGGCGCGACACGACAGCGAGGCACTCTCGGAACAGGCTGTCATTGCCCTCAGGATCATGCTCGAGTCACTGCACCTGCCACCCGCCGCGCACACGTGGCAACTGCCGCCGAACAATCCGTTCCTGCGTCCACCGGTCAAGGAAGAACGCGCCGGCCTGATTCGCGGCCAGACCAGCGCCCACCGAGGGTTGCGCACCTTTGCCCAGGATCGCTCCCGAGGACGTCGTGATGTATCGGCGCTGGTCTTCAGCCAGGCACTGACGGGTGACAATGATGAAGGCGCCCTGTATCTGCAATGGCAGTCTGCCCCGTCTGGCTTGGAAAGCGCAGTACAGTCGTTGCGTGAAAATGCCGGGCAGGCGGGTGTCGACTTGTCGTTCGAAAGCCTGGGCAATGACGGGCTGGTGAAGATGGTCGGGCTGCAGGAGCCCATCCCAGCCGTGCTGGAGGTGTTGGCGCAACGCCTGGGCGAACCGCAGGCTGCCCCAACCGTCTCGCCGCCCATGATTGCCATCCGAGCCTTGCTAAAGGCGCTGCCCGCTTGCTGCAGCGCGAACACCTCCGACTCGACATCGTGGCAAGGCCTGGGGCTGGGCTTCTCCGCAGCGAATGAAGCCGCGATCAAAACAGCGGTGACCCGTTTGCCAGGGCAGCCGGCGAACCTCAACCCCGTAGTCCCCCCCCTCAGCAGCCAACGTATCTGGCACTCGGTGGAAACCGACTCAACCGAAACCGCCCTGTTGCTGTTTTGCCCGACACCGAGCGCGTCGCTGGAGGACGAAGCCGCATGGCGACTGCTCAGCCATCTGCTTCAGGGGCCGTTTTATCAGCGCCTGCGCGTAGAGCTGCAAATCGGCTACGCCGTATTCAGCGGCATCCGACAGATAAACGGCCAGACCGGCCTGCTATTCGGCGTGCAATCCCCCAGCGTCTCCCTGGAAGGCATTGCTGATCACCTGAACACCTTCCTGAAACAACTGCCGGCGCTGATCAACAGCAACGAAGATCTGGGCAGCCTGGTCCTGGCGCAGCAGTTCTCAGCGCAGACACTGCCCAACGCCCAAGCCGCCGAACTGCTGTGGCATGCGCATCTGGCGGGCCATCCACCGGGCTACTTGGAACACCTTCAGACCCACATCCAAACCTCTACCCGAGAAGCACTGCAGCGCGCCGCCCAGCAATTGAACGACGCTGCCGGCGGCTGGCACTGCGTGGCCAATGGCCCGCGCATCAGTGATGACTGGCAAGCGGCTGACTGATCATTGCCGCCCCTGCAAAAAGCTTTTTCCGCCAAGACAGCGCTAACTTGAAAAGAATTGAGTAACATTCCTACGCACAAAGCTGAACATCTCCGACTGGAGGTGGACTATATGTATTGCTTGGTAGTGAACGTCCCATCCCTTCGTAGGAGTAAGAATATGACCTGGTCCAAACCTGCTTACACTGATCTGCGCATCGGTTTCGAAGTCACCATGTACTTCGCCAGCCGTTAATCCGCTGGGTAATACAACGCCTCGGTTCGCCCGGGGCGTTTTTGTTTTGAGCTTGATGGAGCTGCCATGTTTGTCCAGATTCTAGGTTCCGCCGCCGGCGGTGGTTTCCCGCAGTGGAACTGCAACTGCGTGAACTGCGCAGGTTTTCGTGATGGCAGCCTGCGGGCCCAGGCGCGTACCCAGTCGTCCATCGCGATCTCCGACGATGGCGTGAACTGGGTGCTGTGCAACGCTTCGCCGGATATCCGCGCGCAACTGCAAGGTTTTGCACCGATGCAACCCGGTCGCGCCCTGCGTGATACCGGCATCAGCGCGATCATCCTGATGGACAGCCAGATCGACCACACCACCGGCCTGCTGAGCCTGCGCGAAGGCTGCCCACACCAGGTGTGGTGCACCGACATGGTCCATGAAGACCTGAGCACCGGCTTCCCGCTGTTCACCATGCTCACCCACTGGAACGGCGGCCTGGCCTGGAACCGCATCGAGCTGGACGCCAGCTTCACCATCCCGGCGTGCCCCAACCTGCGCTTCACCCCACTGCCACTGCGCAGCGCCGCGCCGCCTTACTCGCCACACCGCTTCGACCCGCACCCAGGCGATAACATCGGCCTGATCGTCGAAGACCTGCGCACCGGCGGCAAGCTGTTCTACGCCCCGGGCCTGGGCAAGGTCGACGCGCCGTTGCTGGAAATCATGGCCGGCAGCGACTGCCTGCTGGTGGACGGCACGATGTGGGATGACGACGAAATGCAGCGCCGTGGCGTCGGCACTCGTACCGGCCGCGAAATGGGCCACCTGGCACAAAACGGCCCTGGCGGCATGCTCGACGTGTTGGAGCAGTTGCCTGAACAGCGCAAGGTACTTATCCACATCAACAACACCAACCCGATCCTCGATGAAGACTCCCCCGAGCGAGCGGAATTGGTGCGGCGCAATGTCGAAGTGGCTTACGACGGCATGAGCATTGAACTGTAGGAGCTGACGAGATGACTGACACGCCGATGACACCCGTCGAATTCGAAGCAGCCCTGCGGGCCAAGGGCGCCTTCTACCATATCCATCACCCGTACCATGTGGCGATGTACGAAGGCCGCGCGACCCGCGAGCAAATCCAGGGCTGGGTCGCCAACCGTTTTTACTATCAGGTGAACATCCCGCTGAAAGACGCGGCGATCCTGGCCAACTGCCCGGACCGTGAGATCCGTCGTGAGTGGATCCAGCGCCTGCTCGACCACGATGGCGCTCCCGGTGAGGACGGCGGTATCGAAGCCTGGCTACGCCTGGGCCAGGCGGTCGGCCTCGACCCGGACCAACTGCGCTCCCAGGAATTGGTCTTGCCCGGTGTGCGTTTTGCAGTGGATGCCTACGTCAACTTCGCCCGCCGCGCCAGTTGGCAAGAAGCCGCCAGCAGCTCGCTGACCGAGTTGTTCGCGCCGCAGATCCACCAGTCGCGCCTCGACAGCTGGCCGCAGCATTACCCCTGGATCGACCCAGCCGGCTACGAATACTTCCGCACTCGCCTCGGCCAAGCCCGGCGCGATGTGGAGCACGGGCTGACCATCACCCTGCAGCACTACACCACCCGCGAAGGCCAGGCGCGCATGCTGGAAATTCTCCAGTTCAAACTGGACATCCTGTGGAGCATGCTGGATGCCATGAGCATGGCCTACGAACTCAAACGCCCGCCGTATCACAGCGTGACCGAGCAGCGGGTGTGGCATAAAGGGATCCCCCTATGAGCTTTGATCGCAGCAGAATACCGACCTGGCGCCAGGGCTATCGCTACCAGTACGAACCGGCGCAAAAAGGCCATGTGTTGCTCTACCCTGAGGGCATGATCAAGCTCAATGACAGCGCCGCGCTGATCGGCGGCTTGATCGACGGCGAGCGTGACGTGGCTGCAATCATTGCCGAGCTGGATAAACAATTCCCCGGCGTGCCGGAGCTCGGCGAAGACATCGAGCAATTCATGGAGGTCGCCCGTGCTGAGCACTGGATCACCCTTGCCTGAAAAGCCAGCCATCGGGTTGCCACTGTGGCTATTGGCCGAGCTGACTTACCGTTGCCCGTTGCAGTGCCCGTACTGCTCCAACCCGCTGGATTTTGCCGAGCAGGGTAAGGAGCTGAGTACCGAGCAGTGGATCAAAGTGTTTCGCGAAGCCCGCGAAATGGGTGCTGCGCAATTGGGGTTTTCCGGCGGTGAACCCTTGGTGCGCCAGGACCTTGTCGAGCTGATCGCAGAGGCACGCAAGCTGGGGTTCTACACCAACCTGATCACTTCCGGCATCGGCCTGACCGAGCAGAAGATCAGCGACTTCAAGAAGGCGGGTCTCGACCATATCCAGATCAGTTTCCAGGCCAGCGACGAACAGGTGAACAACCTGCTGGCCGGCTCGAAAAAGGCCTTCGCGCAAAAGCTGGAAATGGCTCGCGCGGTGAAGGCGCACGGCTACCCGATGGTGCTGAACTTTGTCACCCATCGGCACAATATCGACAAGATCGACCGCATCATCGAGCTGTGTATTGCACTTGAGGCAGACTTCGTAGAACTCGCCACTTGCCAGTTCTACGGCTGGGCGCAGCTCAATCGTGTGGGCTTGTTGCCGACACGGGAACAGTTGGTGCGCGCCGAACGCATCACCAACGAATACCGCGCCAAGCTGGAAGCCGAAGGCCACCCATGCAAGCTGATCTTCGTTACCCCGGATTACTACGAGGAGCGCCCGAAAGCCTGCATGAACGGCTGGGGCAGTATTTTTCTGACAGTCACGCCAGACGGCACCGCCCTGCCCTGCCACGGTGCCCGACAGATGCCGGTGCAATTTCCCAACGTGCGCGACCACAGCATGCAGCACATCTGGTACGACTCATTTGGCTTCAACCGTTTTCGCGGCTACGACTGGATGCCCGAGCCGTGCCGTTCCTGCGACGAGAAGGAAAAGGACTTCGGCGGCTGCCGTTGCCAGGCCTTCATGCTCACGGGGGATGCGAGCAATGCCGACCCGGTGTGCAGCAAGTCCGAGCAGCACGGCATCATCCTTCAAGCACGGGAAGAAGCTGAACATGCTACCCAGACCATCGAACAGTTGGCCTTTCGCAATGAGCGCAATTCACGACTCATCGCAAAAGGCTGAGGGCCTCAGCGCTTGGCGATGATGTAGACCGCGTGAATGATGCCCGGGAAGTAACCGCACAGGGTCAGCAGAATATTCAGCCAGAACGCGCCGGCGAAACCCACTTGCAGGAACACACCCAGTGGCGGCAGCAGAATGGCGATGATGATACGAATGATGTCCATGGGTCAGCTCCAAAAAATCGGCTCGTGTGAGCCGTGTAGCTAATCGACCTTGGCGGTTCGTGAGGGTTCAGTGGGATCTGGCGTTGGGCCATCCATCGTTGTTACACAGACAAAAAAACGCCCCCGGCCAAAAGAATCAGGCCGGAGGCGCCGCGTAGGCCGCGAGACGGTTCAGGAATAGGGGATTAAACGGCGATGCCCTTGCGGCATTGCAGCTGTGCGGTGCGCACGCGGGAGAAGGCGCGGGCCAGGCGCAGGAGCATTTCGTCGATGTTGCTTTTGCTGACTGTCAGGGCCGGGGTGAAGCGCAGGCAGTTCGGTTGCGGGGCGTTTAGGATCAGGCCTTCGTGCAGTGCAGCCTTTACGACAGCGTCCGCAGAATCATCCGACAGCGTCAGGCCCCACATCAGGCCGTGACCACGCAATTGACCGTGGTCATAGCGGTAGGCCAGGCGGGCCAGGCCTTCACCGAGGTAAAGCCCGGACTCACGCACCTGCTCCAGAAAGCCGTGCTCCAGCACCGTATCGAGTACGGCAACCCCGGCCGACGCCATCAGCGCATTGCCATGATGCGTGCCTTCCAGTTCGCCCACGTCGAAACAACAGGCTGTGCCACGCGCCAGCAACGCTGCGAGGGGCACGCCGCCGCCCAGGCCTTTGCCGAGGGTGATGATGTCGGCACGTACGCCGTATTGCTGTTCAGCGAGCAAGGTGCCGCAGCGGCCTATGCCGGTTTGCACTTCGTCGAGGATCAGCAGGATCCCCAGTTCACGGCACAGGCGCTCGACGCCCTTGAGGTAGTGCTCCGTTGCGGGGATTACGCCGGCTTCGCCCTGGATCGGTTCGAGCATGATCGCGACGGTCTGTGCATCCACGGCGGCATGCAGCGCCGACAGATCGTTGAACGGCACGTGGCTGAAGCCCGGCAATTGCGGCTCAAATCGGTTTTCAATGGCCCCAGCCGACGCCGACATCGCCGCGAAACTGCGACCATGGCAACCACTGCTCGCGCTGATGATGCGGTAAGCGCCGCCGCGATGCAGCTGGCCCCATTTGCGCGCCAGTTTGATCGCGGCTTCGCAGGCTTCCGCACCGCTGTTGAGCAGGTACGCCTGGTCGCTGCCGGTGCGATGGCAAAGGCGCTCGACGAGGTTGAGTTGTGTGCGGTTATGCAAGCTGTGGCCCGGATTGATCAGCGCCTGCGCCTGGTCGGCCAACGCCTTGATCAATACCTGCGGGCTGTGGCCGAGGCTGTTGGCGGCGCCGCCCTGGCTGAAGTCCAGGTACGCGCGGTCGTCGCTGTCCCACAGCCAGGAACCCTGGCCACGCACAAATACTTGAGCCGGCCGCGCCACCGTGGGCATCAGCGCTTCGCTGGAAGCGCTGTCGCCTGGCGTATCGAGGATCAGGTCGTCCAGGCTCGGCGCCGCGCGGCGCATATTGAACAGGTTCACACCTCACCCCTGCTGGCAACCGGACCTTGGTCGGTACGCGCGGTGTAACCTGGTTGAAGATTGTTTGCCTTGCCTATGTAAACGCTATCAACATAAACGCTGTTCATTGCCCGATCCGGCCCTGTAAGCCCTGCGAATAGGCGCTAGACTAGGCGCCTCAGGGGCCAACAGCCATTTCGTTTTTCCAGCTTTTTCGATAAGTAAGCCTTATGGATTTCAAGCAACTGCGTTATTTCGTCGCGGTGTATGAGGAAGGCCACGTAGGCCGTGCCGCGGAGCGCCTGTCGATCTCCCAGCCGGCGCTGTCGCAACAGATTCGCCAGCTGGAACAGAACTTGGATGTCAGCCTGTTCGAGCGCAGCAGCAAGCGCCTGCTCCCGACACTGGCGGCGCATACACTGTACAACCACGCCCTGCCGCTGATCGATGGCCTGCAACAGGCGGTGGAAGCGTTGCGCAACTTCAAGGGTCAGGCGATGCGCACGCTGGCCATCGGCGTGCTGCAAACCGTGCACACCAGCCTGGTGCCGCAGATGCTCGAGCGCGTGCGCAAGGCCCAGCCGCACCTGGTGGTGCAGATCTACGAATTGACCGGACTTGAGATTGAGCGGCGCTTACTGAATGGCTCGCTGGACATCGGCATCAGCTACCTGCCGCCACGCCAACCAGGGCTGCACGGCGTGTTGTTGTACGAAGATGAGTTGAAGGTGGTGATCCCCGAGGACCATCCCTTGCGCGAATTCAAGAAAGTCTCGCTGAAGCAGGCGGCCGAGTTGCCGATGTTGCTGCTGGGCGAAGAGTTTCAGGTCCGTCAGATCTGGCAGGGCCAACTGGCCAACCTCGGACGCCGCCCGCAAGTACAGGCGGAACTGAATACCATGGTGGGGATTCTCGACAGCTTGCCTCACACAAAACTGGCGACGGTGCTGCCGGGACGTTCCCAGGATGAACACAATAGCCAGTCGCTGCTGTGGAAACCCTTGAGTGAACCCAGGGTGCCGCTGAAAGTGGGCTTGGTGTGCCGCGATGTGCAGCGCCAGCAGGCGACGGTGGCGTTGCTGCGCACGTTGCTGGAAGACGTGATGAATGCCCCGCAGGTCATCGCCTGACTTTTTCGCGGGCAAAAGAAAACCCCGCCGAAGCGGGGCTTTGCAGACTGTTTCCCTGACATCCATTTCACTCCGCCATCCTGGCAGAATCCTACGTGTCCGTGTTGTTGCTTTGCGCTTCCTGCGCGACGTCCATGTGAAGTAGATTATCGGTGGATCCAATCTGGCGATAGAGGACGAATAGCAGCACGTCATGTAAGAGAATGCTTACACGCCCTCCAAGCCCTTAGAACAGGGCTTCATCCAGCAAAAATAATGATTCGCTACCGGCTTTTACCGACGCACTCAGCGAATGAATACGTGGCAATAGGCGGGCAAAGTAGAAACGCGCGGTGCCGAGCTTGCTGGCGTAGAAGTCTTCTTCCGACTCTTTGCCCAGCGCGGCCTTGGCCATGCGTGCCCACATATAGGCATACGCCATGTAGCCGAAGGCGTGCAGGTACTCCACCGACGCCGCGCCGATTTCATTCGGGTTGGTCTTGGCGCGGTCCAGCACCCAGGCGGTCAACTCATCCAGGTTATCCACCGCCACGCCCAGCGGTTTGGTGAACTCAGCCAGCTCGGGCCCCGCCGAGGCGATGAACGCGCGGATCTCATCGGCAAACAAGGTGTAGAACGCCCCGCCACTGCCAACGATCTTGCGCCCCATCAGGTCCAGCGCCTGGATACCGTTGGTGCCTTCGTAGATCTGGGTGATGCGCACATCCCGCACCAGTTGCTCCTGGCCCCACTCGCGAATGTAGCCATGGCCGCCAAACACTTGTTGGCCCAGCACGGTGGTTTCCAGGCCCAGGTCGCTCAAGAACGCCTTGGCCACCGGCGTCAGCAATGCCACCAGGTTATCCGCACGCTCGCGGGCAACAGCATCTTCACTGAACTTGGCGATGTCCAGTTGCGTCGCCACGTAGGTGGAGAACGCACGGCCGCCTTCGTTCGAGGCCTTCATGGTCAGCAGCATGCGACGCACGTCCGGGTGCACGATGATCGGGTCGGCCACCTTGTCCTTGGCCTGGGCGCCGGTGGGTGCACGGCTTTGCACGCGGTCGCGCGCGTATTCAATCGCGTTCTGGTAGGAACGCTCGCCGGACGCCAGGCCCTGGATACCCACACCCAGACGCTCGTAGTTCATCATGGTAAACATCGCCGCCAGACCACGGTTCGGCTCGCCGACCAAGTAACCCACGGCTTCGTCGAAGTTCATCACACAGGTGGCCGACGCCTGGATGCCCATCTTGTGCTCGATGGAACCACAGCTCACCGTGTTACGTTCGCCCAGGCTGCCGTCGGCGTTCACCATGAACTTCGGCACCAGGAACAGCGAGATGCCCTTCGGACCCGCCGGCGCGTCCGGCAGCTTGGCCAGTACCAGGTGGATGATGTTTTCGGTGAGGTCATGTTCCCCCCCGGTGATAAAGATCTTGGTGCCGCTGACTTTGTAGGAACCGTCCGCCTGTGGCTCGGCCTTGGTCCGAATAATCCCCAGATCCGTCCCGGCATGCGCCTCGGTCAGGCACATGGAACCGGCCCATTCACCGGAATACATCTTCGGCAGGTAGGTGGCCTTGAGGTCTTCGCTGGCGTGGGTGTTGATCGACACGCAGGCGCCGGACGTCAGCATCGGATACAGGCCAAACGCCAGGCTCGACGAGTTGATCATCTCTTCGACCTGGGCCGACACGGCCTTGGGCATGCCCATGCCGCCAAAGGCAGGATCACCGCCCACACCCACCCAGCCGCCTTCGGCGTAGGTTTTGTAGGCCTGTGGGAAACCGTCCGGGGTGAACACTGCCGTGTTGTCCCAACGGCAACCTTGTTCATCGCCACCGCGGCTGAGCGGGGCGATGGATTTGGCGGTGACCTTGCCGGCTTCTTCGAGGATGGCCTCTACGGTTTCGGCGTCAACGGTGTCTGCCAATGCCGGCAATTGGGCCCAAGTGGTGGCGACCTCAAAGACTTCGTTGAGGACGAAGCGCATATCACGCAGCGGCGCTTTGTAATCAGCCATGGCAAACCTCGTGAGAACGTGAAAAGTGATTCGGTGAGAGTCGGTTTTACAGGTTCAGAGTGTACCCGAACAACTTTTCAGACACATAGGGTCCACTTGTGACTGATTGGTATTTTTAAGTCATCACAGCGCAAAGGCCTCCGCAGGCAGACTCATCAGGCATTCGCTGCCCGCTTGCACTGCAGCGCGGTGGGAGGCGGTACGCGGCAGCAGACGCTTGAAGTAGAAGTCGCATGTCGCCAGCTTGGCCTTGGCGAAATCGGTGTCCTGTTGCTCAAGGGCGGCGATTGCCATGCGCAGCCAAAGGTAGGCGAGAATGACGTAACCGCTGTACATCAAGTAATCCACAGCCGCCGCGCCCACTTCATCGGGGTTCTTCATCGCGGCCATGCCGACTTGGGTGGTCAGTTCGCCCCACTCCCCGTTCAGTTGATTAAGCTGCGCCACATAAGCCCTGAGCTGCGGGTGCTCGGCATTCGCCCCGCAGAACTTATGCACGATCCTGGTAAACCCACGCAGCAACTTGCCCTGGCTGCCCAAGACCTTGCGTCCGAGCAGGTCGAGGGCCTGGATGCCGTTGGTGCCTTCATAGATCGGCGCAATCCGCGCATCGCGTGCCAGTTGTTCCATACCCCATTCGCGGATGTAACCGTGGCCGCCGAAGACCTGCATGCCGTGGTTGGTCACCTCCAGCCCCGTGTCGGTCATAAAGGCTTTGCAGATGGGCGTGAGGAACGCCAGCAGGTCTTCGGCGTCCTGGCGTTGAGTGGCGTCGCTGCTCAGGTGCGCCGTATCGAGCAATTGCGCGGTGAAGTAGGTCAGCGCGCGGTTGCCTTCGTTGAAGGCTTTCATGGTCAGCAACATGCGGCGCACATCGGGGTGCACGATGATCGGGTCGGCGGCCTTTTCCGGGGCCTTGGCGCCGGTCAGCGAGCGCATTTGCAAGCGGTCGTTGGCGTATTTGATCGCGCCCTGGAAGCTTGCCTCGCCATTGCACAGGCCCTGCATACCGGTGCCCAGGCGCGCATGGTTCATCATGGTAAACATGCAGTTGAGGCCTTTATTCGCCTCGCCGATCAGGAAGCCCTTGGCGCCATCGAAGTTCAGTACGCAGGTCGCCGACCCCTTGATGCCCATTTTGTGTTCGATGGAGCCGCAGTGCACCGCATTGCGCTCACCGGAATCGGCATGGAACTTGGGCACGATAAACAGCGAAATGCCCTTGGTGCCCGCCGGCGCATCCGGCAGTTTGGCCAGCACCAGGTGGATGATATTGGCGCTCATGTCGTGTTCGCCGGCCGAGATGAATATCTTGCTGCCGGTGACCGCGTAGCTGCCGTCCGCCTGGGGCACGGCGCGGATCTTGATCAGGCCCAGGTCGGTGCCGCAGTGGGCTTCGGTGAGGCACATGGTGCCGGTCCACTCGCCCGCGGTGAGTTTGCTCAGGAAGGTGTCTTTTTGCTCGGCAGTGCCATGGGCATGGATCGCCGACATCGCGCCGTGGGTCAACCCTGGGTACATGCCCCAGGAGGTGTTGCTGGAGCCGATCATCTCGCTGAGCACCAGGCCCAATGACTGCGGCAGTCCCTGGCCACCGTAGGCCGGGTCCGCTGCCACGCCGTGCCAGCCGCCTTCAACGTATTGGGCGAAGGCTTCCTTGAAACCCTTGGGTGTGGTGACGACGCCATTGTCGAAATGGCAGCCCTCTTCATCGCCGCTGCGGTTGAGCGGCGCGAGCACGTTCTCGCAGAATTTCGCGCCTTCTTCGAGGATCGCGCCGACCATGTCCGGGCTGGCATCGGTCGCGCCCAATGCCGCGTAGTGGCCGTGGAAATCAAACACGTTGTCGATCAGAAAGCGCATGTCGCGAAGGGGAGCTTTGTACTCAGGCATGGCAATGTCTCCGTCAGCAGATGGTTTCAACCTACTGCCAGCCACTGCCGCGGACAATCACTGTAGAACCGCTGAATACACCGCCATCACTCAACCGGCAGCGCTCTCCATGCGCACCGCGCCACGCCGAGTTTGCCCGGCCGCCACCACGCAGTTACGCCCGGCGCCCTTGGCCGCGTACAGCGCCTGGTCGGCGGATTTGAGCACCTCCTCCGGCGTGCGCTGCTCGGCCTGACGTTCGGCCACGCCGATGCTGATGGTCACCGAAACACTCGAGGCGCCGCTGCCCGAGCGACGCTGACGGCCCTGTTGGTCGTCGTTAGGACGGTCCGAGTTGCGCAGCTTGATGTCGTAATCGGCGATGATCTCGCGGATCTCTTCCAGGTGCGGCAAGCATTCTTCCACCGTCTTGCCGGCGAACACCACGGCAAACTCTTCACCGCCATAGCGGTAGGCGCGCCCGCCGCCGTTGACCTTGGACAGCTTGCTCGCCACCAGCCGCAGCACTTGGTCGCCAACGTCGTGGCCGTGGGTATCGTTGAAGCGCTTGAAGTGGTCGACGTCGCTCATTGCCAACACATAGTTGCGCCCCAGGCGCTGCATGCGCTCGTTCAGCGCGCGTCGCCCCGGCAAGCCGGTCAGCTCATCGCGGAAGGCCATTTGATAAGCCTCATGGGCCACACCGGCGGCGATCATCAGCATCACCTGGCTGCACATGATGTTCAGGGTAAACGGCAGGATGAATGTCTGCGGCAACATCCAGAACAGGCCCAGCAGCCCCACCAGTTGCGCCGCATGCAGCGGGCGCGGCTGGTACCAGTACTGCGCCGCCAGGGTCAGGAAGCCGATCAGGAACATCGGGTACGACAGTTGGATCAGGCTCATCCAACTGCCATGCAGCGCCGGCCAGCGAATCTCCGCCAACCAGTTCAGCACCGCCTGGGGATAACTCTGCTCGAGCGCCAAGGCCACACTGCCGATTGCCAGCAACACCGCGCCACGCGCGACGAAGTCACGGAACAGGTGCGTCTTCTCCTGCCACAGCGCGTAGATGCTGAACAACAACGGCAGCAGCAGGCAGCACAAGTGAAACACCACGGCCGCGTCTTCGCGCACGCGACCGTTGTCGCGATAGAAGTCAGTCTGGGTATCGAGCAGGAAGTAGGCGATGTACACCGTGATCATCAGGAACAGTTCACGCTGACGGCGGTACACCGCGCAGTACGAACCGCCGAGCAACAGCACCAAGGTCGGCAACACATTGAACAGCGAGGTGAAGAAGACGTTGAGGTCCTTGACGTACGCAGCCGAAAGCCCAGCCAGCAAGAGCAGCAACGAAGGTAAAAAGTGACTGAACCGTACAGCGGACACGCGCGACAAGGGTAAAACTCCGACCCGCAAAAAATGATGGCACTGTGCCTTTATGCAGACAGTTAAGCACAACCTGCCGAGCATGTATCACATTGCCATCACTGTAACGGCAGCGGGCGGCAATCCCTGAGCGCTGTACTGCGGTTTTTTATCGCCCACAAAAAAGCCGCCGCTCCGGGAAGGAGCGGCGGCTTTGGAAGTGAACCCGGTAAGGCTTAGTAAGCCAGGCCGAAGTCTTCTTCTTTCATGTCCATCAGGTTGTTGGCGCCCGACAGCATGGTGGCCACGTGAGTGCGGGTACGCGGCAGGATGCGCTGGAAGTAGAAGCGCGCGGTCTGCAACTTGGCGGTGTAGAACGCCTCTTCGGTAGTGCCGGCCGCCAGTTTTTCGGCTGCCAGGCGCGCCATGTCGGCCCAGAAGTAAGCCAGGCAGGCGTAACCGGAGTACATCAGGTAGTCCACCGAAGCGGCACCGACTTCTTCGCGGTCTTTCATCGCGGCCATGCCGACCTTCATGGTCAACTCGCCCCACTCTTTGTTCAGTGCCGCCAGCGGTGTAACGAACTCTTTGACGGCTTCGTTACCTTCGTTGGCCTGGCAGAACTTGTGCACGATCTTGGTGAAGCCCTTGAGCGCTTCGCCTTGCGTCATCAGCACTTTACGGCCCAGCAGGTCCAGGGCCTGGATGCCGGTGGTGCCTTCGTACAGCATCGAAATGCGGCTGTCGCGAACGTTCTGCTCCATGCCCCACTCGGCGATAAAGCCGTGGCCGCCGTAGATCTGCACGCCGTGGTTGGCCGATTCAAAGCCGACTTCGGTCATGAACGCCTTGGCGATCGGGGTCATGAAGGCCAGCAGGCCATCGGCGTGTTTCTTGGCTTCGTCGTCGGTGCCGTATTTGACGATGTCCACTTGCTTGGCGGTGAAGTACACCATCGCACGGTTGCCTTCGGCGAAGGCTTTCATGGTCAGCAGCATGCGGCGCACGTCGGGGTGCACGATGATCGGGTCAGCGGCTTTGTCCGGTGCTTTCGGGCCGGTCAGGGAGCGCATTTGCAGGCGATCACGCGCATATTTCAGGCCGCCCTGGAAGCCGATCTCGGCGTGGGACAGGCCTTGCAGCGCGGTGCCCAGGCGAGCGGTGTTCATAAAGGTGAACATGCAGTTCAGGCCTTTGTTCGCCGGGCCGATCAGGAAACCGGTGGCCGCGTCGAAGTTCATCACGCAGGTGGCGTTACCGTGGATGCCCATCTTGTGTTCCAGGGAGCCACAGGTCACCGCGTTGCGCTCACCGATCGAGCCATCGGCGTTCGGCAGGAACTTCGGCACGATAAACAGCGAAATGCCTTTGGTGCCGGCCGGTGCGTCCGGCAGGCGGGCCAGTACGATGTGGACGATGTTGTCGGCCATGTCGTGTTCACCGGCCGAGATGAAGATCTTGGTGCCGGAGACTTTGTAGGAACCGTCGGCCTGAGGCTCAGCCTTAGTGCGCAACATGCCCAGGTCGGTGCCGCAGTGTGGCTCGGTCAGGCACATGGTGCCGGTCCATTCACCCGACACCAGTTTGGTCAGGTAAGCGGTTTGCTGCTCAGGGGTACCGTGCTCGGAAATGGTGTTCATCGCACCGTGGGACAGGCCTGGGTACATGCCCCACGACCAGTTGGCGGCACCCACCATTTCGCTCACCGCCAGACCCAGGGATTCGGGCAGGCCTTGGCCGCCGTGCTCCACGTCGTGGGCCAGGCTTGGCCAGCCGCCTTCGACGAATTGTTTGTAGGCTTCTTTAAAACCCGTTGGGGTTTTAACGCCCGACTCACTCCAGGTACACCCTTCGATGTCGCCCACGCGGTTCAGCGGTGCCAGCACTTGCTCACAAAACTTGGCGCCTTCTTCAAGGATGGCGTCAACCATGTCCGGGGTAGCGTCCTGGCAAGCCGGCAGGCTCTGATAGTGCGCTTCATAGCCAAGCAGTTCGTCACGAACGAAGCGAATATCACGCAAGGGGGCCTTGTAGTCAGGCATAGCGATAAACCTCTGCTGATGTATCTGGAATGAACAACCGCTTGGAATTGTGCTGTGGCGGTCAAACAGGTGTTTGAAACATACGTTTACCACCTGGGGATGTCAAGCGTCGTCCGGACGCCGTTTGTCATGACGCGGATCAACGGCGCGCACGGCAACGCTTGCGGCAAGACGCCACAAGACTGCGGGAGTGTAGAAGTGCAGAAGTACGACACACATAAAAAATGTGGGAGGGGGCTTGCCCCCGATAACGCTGTGTCAGCCATACACACGTTGGCTGATCCATCACTATCGGGGGCAAGCCCCCTCCCACATTTTTTAGCGCCAGCAGATCAGGCGTAGGTGTCGATCAACGTGCCGAGCATTTCATCCGAGGCCTTGGCGACTTTCACACCCAATTCCACCTGAAATTTGCCTTGGGCCATTTCGACCATGTTGCTGGCCGAGTTGGAAGGCTGTGCACGGTCGTTGGCGCGCAGACGGTCAACTTGCGCATCCGACGGCTGGGTAGTCGCGGCGCTGGCGATCTTGCCGGCGGCCTGGTCGACACGGCTCTGCCCGGTCTGAATGGTGCTCAGGCCCGAGTAAAACGCGCTGCTGCCAGAGATGTCCATGGCGTAAACCTGCCTTTAGAGAATCGTGAAGTTGAATTGAAGCAGATATCCCGGCAAAGGGCCCGTCAAAAACACTAATGGCATAATGCCTTAGCGATAGCCAAAATCAGTCAAGCAGGTCCAACTGCAAGTATTCAGCAACCGCTTCGGCCCCGGCGTGCTTGAGTTTGGGCACACGCCCCAGGCACGGCGCAGGCAGCCGCTCGGCCAGGGTGGCGAGGTTCTCTTCCAGACGAGAGGTCTTGGGGTCGATGATATTCGCCACCCAACCCGCCAGCGGCAAACCGTCCCGGGCGATGGCCTCGGCGGTGAGCAAGGCATGGCTGATGCACCCCAGGCGCACGCCCACCACCAGGATCACCGGCAGTTTGAGCGCCATGGCCAGGTCCGACAGATTGTCCTGATCAGCCAACGGCACGCGCCAGCCGCCTGCGCCCTCGATCAAGGTGAAATCCGCTTGCCTTGCCAGAATCTGCTGCATCGGCTTGAGCAAGGATTGCACCGTGAGCGAGACACCCGCCTCCCGCGCTGCCAGATGAGGCGCGATGGCCGGCTCAAATGCCACCGGGTTGACCTCGGCATAGGTCAGCGGCAATGAGCACTCGGCCAGCAGCGCCAGGGCATCGGCGTTGCGCAAGCCTTTGGGCGTGACTTGGCAGCCGGACGCCACCGGTTTGCCAGCGGCGGTGCTTTTGCCGGCTTGCCGCGCCGCATGCAACAGCCCCGCGGCGATGGTGGTCTTGCCGACATCGGTGTCGGTACCGGTGATGAAGTAAGCGGCACTCATAGAGGTTTCTCCAGCACGGCATACACCACTTGGTAAGTCGCCGGCAGGCCTTGGGCCTGGCGGAACCGCTCATACGCTTGCACCAGTGCAACAATCCGCGCGCGCCCCGTCAACCCTCCCGGCCGGCCGGGGTTGAGGTTATGCGCGCCCAACGCCTTCAATTCGTGGGTCAGGCTGCGTACATCCGGGTAATGCAGCACATGGGGACGGCGCTCCAGGCTGACCAGTCGCAGGCCGCTGGCCGCGCACAGTTGCTGATAAGCCTCGAAGGTGCGAAAGCGATTGACGTGTACCAGGCCATCCGCTGCGCGCCAGCTTTCGCGCAGCTCTTCCAGGGTGCCCACGCACAGACTGGCGAACGCCAGTACACCGCCCGGCTGCAACACGCGATAGGCCTCGCTGAGTACCGCCTCGAAGTTCGCGCACCATTGCACCGCGAGGCTGGAGAAGATCAGCCCCAGGCTTTCAGCCTTGAGCGGCAAGCGTTCGGCATCCCCCGCGATGAAGTGGTGCGCGCCCCCCAACGGGCGGGCGTGGTTAAGCATGCCCTCAGCAATATCCAGCGCGATGCCTTGGCTGGCGGGTAACCGTTCGGCCAGCATGCGGCTGAAATACCCGGTGCCGCAGCCCATGTCCAGCCAGCGTTGTGGCGCGGTGCCCCCCGGCAAGCGCGCCAGCAACTGGCTGCCCACCGCCCGCTGCAACTCAGCAACGCTGTCGTAGCTGGCGGCTGCACGGGAAAAGGAGGCCGCCACCTGGCGCTTGTCCGGCAAGGCACCCGGCAGCGGGGCGTGGGATAAATCAGTCATCGACGTACTCATGCAAAAAAGCCTGGATCGCCCCCGCCACACCGTGGGGGTCTTCCAGAAGAAAAGCGTGACCGGCCTGTTCAATCAGGCCGATTTCAACATCGGGCAGCAGCGCCAACAGGTCGCTGGCGGCTTCGGCGGGCACCAACCCGTCCAGCCCGGCGAACAGGTGCAACTGCGGGCCGCGATAGGCCAGCAAGGCCTCGCGGGTGTCGAGTTGGGCGAGCAGTTCAAGCCCAGGCATCAATACGCTCGACGGCGTATTCGGTGCACCGCTGACCAGCAGCCGCGACAGCCCGCGTGGGTCCTCGGCGCCCTTGGCGCACAACAGGCCGAAACGTTTGAGGGTGACTTGGGAGTCGGCATGGCAGCCGGCGAGAAACGCGTCGAATGTCTCGGCGGGCATCGCGCTCGGCCAACCGTCGTGGGCGACAAAACACGGGTTGCTCGCCAAGGTCAGCAGCCCGCAGCAGCGTGCGCCGCGCCGCGCCGCCAGCTCCGACGCCAGCATGCCACCCAGGGACCAACCGCCCAGCCAGGCGTTATCCGGCAAGGTGGCGTCGAGTTCATCGAGCCACTCATTCAGGTCGCTGGAACCCAACGCCGGCAACGGCTCGATATGCACCTGCAGGTGCGCGTCCAGACCTTGCAAGGCGGCGGCCAACGGTTCCAGCGGCGATACGCCGAGGCCCCAGCCGGGCAGCAATACCAATCGATCACGCATGGTCGGGCTCCGAACTGCCTAACAGGCGAAAACACGCTTCCAACGCATTTAACAATAGCTGCACCTGCGCCGCGCTGTGGGCCGCCGTCAGTGTCACGCGTAAACGCGCGCTGCCGGCAGGCACGGTGGGTGGGCGGATCGCCGTCACCATCAGGCCGCGCTCGCGCAGCATCTGCGACAGGCGCACGGCCTTGGCGCTGTCGCCGATCAGGATCGGTTGGATAGGCGTGAAGCTGTCCATCAGGTCCAGGCCAAGCTGCTCGGCGCCCGAGCGGAACTGGCGGATCAACCCGTTGAGGTGCTCGCGCCGCCAATGTTCGGTGCGCAACAGTTCCAGGCTTTTCAAGGTGGCGCACGCCAGGGCGGGCGGTTGGCTGGTGGTGTAGATGTACGGGCGGGCGAACTGGATCAGGCTTTCGATCAGGTCTTCACTGCCGGCTACAAAGGCCCCCGCCGTGCCGAACGCCTTGCCGAGGGTGCCGACCAGCACCGGCACGTCCTCCTGGCTCAGGCCGAAATGCTCGACGATCCCGCCGCCGTTGGCGCCCAACGGGCCGAAGCCGTGAGCGTCATCCACCATCAACCATGCACCTTTGGCCTTGGTTTCACGGGCGAGTGCGGGCAGGTCTGCCAGGTCGCCGTCCATGCTGAACACGCCATCGGTGACCACCAAGGTATTGCCGGTGGCTTTCTCCAGGCGCTTGGCCAGGCTGTCAGCATCGTTGTGCAAGTAACGGTTGAAACGCGCACCGGAGAGCAGGCCCGCATCCAGCAGCGAGGCATGGTTGAGACGGTCTTCCAGCACCGTATCGCCCTGCCCCACCAACGCCGTGACTGCGCCGAGGTTGGCCATGTAGCCGGTGGTAAACAGCAACGCGCGCGGGCGACCGGTAAGGTCCGCCAGGGCTTCTTCCAGCTCATGGTGCGGCGTGGCATGCCCGACCACCAAGTGCGAAGCGCCGCCGCCCACGCCCCAACGGGACGCACCGGCGCGCCAGGCTTCGATCACTTGCGGGTGATTGGCCAGGCCGAGGTAATCGTTGTTGCAGAACGCCAGCAATGGCTGGCCGTCCACCACCACTTCCGGGCCTTGGGGGCTGTCCAGCAGCGGGCGTTGGCGATAAAGGTGTTCGGCACGGCGGGCAGCGAGGCGCGCGGCGAGATCGAAAGACATGCAGGCCTCGGTTAAGCAGGATGTACGCGCTAAAGAATGGGGCAGGGAGCTGATGTGGGAGGGGGATTGCCCCCTCCCACACACGTCATTTCCCACAGTGGGGTGGCATTTCAATCAAACGGCGGCGTTGTAAAACTGCTCGCTGCTCTTCTGCTCCACCAACGCCTGTTCGATCGCCGCCTGATGCACCTCATCGGCGTGCTCTTCGCGCGCTTCCGGCAGGATGCCCAGGCGCGAGAACAGTTGCATGTCCTTGTCGGCCTGCGGGTTGGCGGTCGTCAGCAACTTGTCGCCGTAGAAAATCGAGTTGGCACCGGCAAAAAACGCCAGGGCCTGCATCTGCTCGTTCATCGCTTCACGGCCAGCCGACAGCCGTACGTGGGACTGCGGCATCAGGATGCGCGCCACGGCGAGCATGCGGATGAAGTCGAACGGGTCGATGTCCTCGGCGTTTTCCAGCGGCGTACCGGCGACTTTCACCAGCATGTTGATCGGCACCGATTCCGGATGCTCCGGCAGGTTAGCCAGCTGGATCAGCAGGTTGGCGCGGTCGTCGAGGGACTCGCCCATGCCGAGGATGCCGCCGGAGCAGATCTTCATCCCCGAATCACGCACGTAGGCCAGGGTTTGCAGGCGCTCGCCGTAGGTGCGGGTGGTGATGATGCTGCCGTAGAACTCCGGCGAGGTATCGAGGTTGTGGTTGTAGTAGTCGAGGCCGGCCTGGGCCAGGGCTTCGGTCTGGTCCTGGTCGAGACGGCCGAGGGTCATGCAAGTTTCCAGGCCCATGGCTTTTACGCCTTTGACCATCTGCAGCACGTAGGGCATGTCTTTGGCCGACGGGTGCTTCCAGGCGGCGCCCATGCAGAAGCGGGTCGACCCGATGGCTTTGGCGCGGGCGGCCTCTTCGAGGACCTTCTGCACCTCCATCAGCTTCTCTTTTTCCAGACCCGTGTTGTAGTGGCCCGACTGCGGACAATATTTGCAATCTTCCGGGCAGGCGCCGGTTTTGATCGAGAGCAGCGTCGACACTTGCACACGGTTGGCGTCGAAATGCGCGCGGTGCACGGTCTGCGCCTGGAACAGCAAGTCATTGAAGGGCTGCACGAACAGCGCTTTGACTTCGGCGAGGGACCAATCGTGACGCAAGGTGGCGGTGGTGCTGGCGCTCATGGGCGATTCCTTGATTATGCTTTGGCAAGCGCTGCGGGAAGGGCAATACCCACAGGCACGACACGGATGCTCGGCATATTTAAGGAAGATTCATGCACTGTCAACTCAAGCACAAACACCAGGTTTACATCTGGCTAAAAAACACACAATCCTGTTTGGTCTGTGATGAGGCGACAGAATCAGCCCATTGTGTGTGCAACGCCTGCGAAACAGAGCTGCCCTGGCTGATGGAGCACTGCGATGTGTGCGCCCTGCCCTTGCCAATGGAAGGTCTGATCTGCGGCCAATGCCAGAAACAACCACCCGCCTTTAAACAGGTGACCGCGCCCTGGACCTACAGCTTTCCCATCGACAGCTTGATCAGCCGCTTCAAGCACCAGGCGCGCTGGCCTCTCGGGCAGATGCTCGCCCGGCTTTTAGCGCAGCATCTGCAACACCGCCTCGACAACAGCGAACTGACGCGCCCCGACTGCCTGTTGCCGGTGCCCATGGCCCGCAAGCGCCTGCGCGAACGCGGCCATAACCAGGCGTTGATGCTGGCGCGTTGGCTCAGCAGCGACTTGAACATTGCCTACGACGAACACCTGTTGTTACGTCCCCATGAAACCGTCGCCCAACAAGCCTTGGACGCCAAGACTCGCAAGCGCAACCTGCTCGGCGCCTTCGCCCTGGCGCCTGGCGCCCAGGTGCAGGGCCGGCACTTTGCCTTGGTCGACGATGTGCTCACCACCGGTGCCACCGCCCACAGCCTGGCGCGGTTATTGATCAATGCTGGCGCACGACAGGTCGATGTGTACTGCCTGGCCCGCACACCCAAACCGGGCAACTGACTTGACTCCGGCCCACCTTGCCCGCAACGTTCGGCTCATCACATCGAAGCGCATCCACATGTCTCTGCCAGCGTCCCTCAGCCAACACATCATCCGTCGCCCCCAGCGCATTGCCTTGCTGGCGCATATCGCCGAGCAAGGTTCCATCACCCGCGCGGCGAAAAGTGCAGGCCTCAGTTACAAGGCGGCGTGGGATGCCATCGACGAGCTGAACAACCTGGCGCAAAAACCCTTGGTGGAGCGCAGCGTCGGCGGCAAAGGCGGTGGCGGCGCCAAGCTGACGGCCGAAGGTGAACGCGTGTTGCGTCTTTACCAGCGCCTGCAAGTGTTGCAGGCCGAAGTGCTGGGCTCGGACGAAGCCGCCAGCGACTTCAACCTGCTCGGTCGCTTGATGCTGCGCACCAGTGCGCGTAACCAACTGCATGGCCAAGTCATCGCCATCGAACCGCATGGCCGTAACGACCTGATCCGCCTGCAGCTGGCGGGCGGGCTAACCCTGGAGGCGCAGATCACCCACGACAGCACGCAGCGGCTGGAACTGGAAACCGGCGTGGAAGTGGTCGCGCTGATCAAGGCCGGCTGGTTGGAATTGCTGGCTCCCGGCGACCCTGCAACACCTGGACACAATTGCATGAGCGGCAGCGTCGACGCCATTCTCGACGCCGACGACGGCCCCAGCGAAGTCCGCATCGCCCTGCCCAACGGCCAGGTTTTATGCGCCCTGGCGCAGCCCGGCGCGCTCATCGCCCTCGGCGCCGCCGAGGGCCAGGCAATCCACGTGCAATTCGCGCCGAACAATGTGCTGCTCGGCACGCCGGTTTAACCGCTGCCGGTATTCAAACTGCAACAATTTCGTCACGCCAGCTCCTTAAGGTGTCTGCAAAAACCGCAGGGAGCCTGAGATGAGCCTATTAGAAGAAAACCAAGCCACCGACCTTGAACAGATGGTCGGCCTGACCCGCCGCCGCTTCATCGGCGCCGGTGCCTTATGCGGTGCCGCGATGTTCCTCGGTGGCAACCTGCTGACGCGCAGCGCCCTCGCCGTCAACGCCGCCAGCGCCAGCCCGTTGCTGGGCTTTACCAGCATCGCCGCCGCCACCCGCGACACCATCACCTTGCCGCCGGGCTACAGCGCGTCGGTGCTGATCAGCTGGGGCCAGCCGCTGAGCAGGAGCGCGCCGGCCTTCGATCCGTCCGGCAACGGCACGGCCAAGGCCCAGGAACAGCAGTTCGGCGACAACAACGACGGCATGAGCCTGTTCGCCTTCCCCGGCGACGATAACCGCGCGCTGATGGCGATCAACAACGAATACACCAATTACCGTTACCTCTTCGCCCACGGCGGCGCACCGCAATCGGCCGAAGACGTGCGCAAGGCCCAGGCCAGCGAAGGCGTCTCGGTGATCGAAGTACGGCGCAAGGGCGACACCTGGCAGTTCGTGCAGGACTCGCGCTACAACCGACGCATCCACGGCAACTCGCCGATCCGCCTCAGCGGCCCCGCCGCCGGCCACGCCTGGCTGAAGACCAGCGCCGACAAAACCGGCAAGAACGCCCTCGGCACCTTCCAGAACTGCGCCAACGGCAAGACGCCGTGGGGCACTTATCTGACCTGCGAAGAGAACTTCACCGACTGCTTCGGCAGCAGTAACCCACAACAGACGTTCGACGCCGGGCAGAAACGCTATGGCGTGGTGGCGGCCAGCAAAGACATCAACTGGCACCCGCACGACCCACGTTTCGACATCGCCAAGAACCCCAACGAACTGAATCGTCATGGCTGGGTGGTGGAAATCGACCCGTTCGATCCGCAATCCACCCCGGTCAAACGCACCGCCCTGGGCCGCTTCAAACACGAAAACGCTGCCCTGGCCGAAACCCGTGACGGCCGCGCCGTGGTGTACATGGGCGACGACGAACGCGGCGAGTTCATCTACAAGTTCGTCAGCCGCGACAAGATCAACCACAAGAACCCCAAAGCCAACAAAGACCTGCTCGACCACGGCACCTTGTACGTAGCGATCTTCGATGCGGGCGACGGCAACGCCGACCATCCCAAGGGTAAGGGCCAGTGGGTCGAGCTGACGCACGGCAAAAACGGCATCGACGCCAGCACCGGTTTCGCCAGCCAAGCCGAAGTGCTGATCCATGCGCGCCTGGCCGCCAGCGTGGTGAAAGCCACGCGCATGGACCGCCCGGAATGGATCGTGGTCAGCCCCACTGATGGCCAGGTCTATTGCACCCTTACCAACAACGCCAAGCGCGGTGAAGACGGCCAGCCGGTGGGCGGCCCCAACCCGCGTGAGAAAAACGTCTACGGCCAGATCCTGCGCTGGAAGGCCGACGCCGATAACCACGGCGCCAGCGAATTCAGCTGGGACCTGTTTGTGGTGGCCGGCAACCCTGGCGTTCACGCCGGCACGCCGAAGGGCGGTTCGTCGAACATCAACCCACAGAACATGTTCAACAGCCCCGATGGGTTGGGCTTCGATAAGGCCGGGCGCTTGTGGATTCTTACGGATGGCGACTACAGCAACGCCGGTGACTTCGCGGGGATGGGCAATAACCAGATGCTGTGTGCGGACCCCTCCACCGGGGAGATCCGCCGCTTCATGGTCGGGCCGGTGGCCTGTGAAGTGACAGGCATCAGCTTCTCGCCGGATCAGAAGACGCTGTTTGTGGGCATCCAGCACCCAGGCGAAACCGGTGGTTCGACCTGGCCGGAGCATCTGCCGAACGGCAAGCCGCGGTCGTCGGTGATGGCGATTCGGCGGGATGATGGTGGGATCGTCGGCGCCTGACAGGGCCTCATCGGGGGCAAGCCCCCCTCCCACAGTACGCGGTCCACTGTGGGAGGGGGCTTGCTCCCGATAGCAATGGCACAGTCGCCCCCTATCTCGACCTCGGTGCGTTACCATACCCGGCCGGACGCGGCGCTCTGCTGCGCGCAGGAGTTCGCATGGCCCACCCGTTTGAAACACTCACCCCCGACCTGGTGCTCGACGCTGTCGAAAGCATCGGTTTCCTCAGCGATGCTCGCGTTCTGGCGCTGAACAGCTACGAAAACCGCGTCTATCAAGTGGGCATCGAAGATTCGGAACCGCTGATCGCCAAGTTCTACCGCCCGCAGCGCTGGACCAACGAAGCGATCCTTGAAGAGCATCGCTTCACCTTCGAGCTGGCCGAATGCGACGTGCCAGTGGTCGCCCCGATGATCCACAACGGCGAAAGCCTGTTCGAACATGCCGGTTTCCGTTTCACCCTGTTCCCACGCCGCGGCGGCCGTGCGCCGGAGCCGGGTAATCTCGATCAACTGTATCGCCTTGGCCAATTGCTCGGCCGTTTGCATGCGGTGGGTTCCACCCGTCCGTTTGAACACCGTGAAGCCTTGGGCGTTAAGAATTTCGGTCACGACTCCCTCAACACCCTGCTGGAAGGCAACTTCATCCCCAAGAGCCTGTTGCCGGCCTACGAGTCCGTGGCCCGCGACCTGCTCAAGCGTGTGGAAGAGGTGTACAAGGCCACGCCGCACAAGAACATCCGCATGCACGGCGATTGCCACCCCGGCAACATGATGTGCCGCGACGAGATGTTCCACATCGTCGACCTGGATGACTGCCGCATGGGCCCGGCGGTGCAGGACCTGTGGATGATGCTCGCCGGAGATCGTCAGGAATGCCTGGGCCAGCTGTCGGAATTGATGGACGGCTATCAGGAATTCCACGATTTCGACCCACGTGAACTGGCGTTGATCGAACCCCTGCGCGCCTTGCGGCTGATGCATTACAGCGCCTGGCTCGCACGACGCTGGGATGACCCGGCGTTCCCCCACAGCTTCCCGTGGTTCGGCAGCGAGCGCTATTGGGGTGACCAGGTGCTGGCGCTGCGCGAGCAACTCTCGGCGCTCAATGAAGAACCCCTGAAACTGTTCTGACAGCTTCTCTGTGGGAGCCGGGCTTGCCCGCGATGAAAGCGCCTCGGTTTTGCAGGAGTACCGAGGCGATGCTATCGCGGGCAAGCCCGGCTCCCACAGAAAGCACATCCCATCGCCGGACAAATATCCTTACAATCGCGCTTTGTTAGCTGCCTAAGCAAGGATTCTGCAATGCAAGCCGCCAACCCCCGCAAGGGCTACATCCTGGGCCTGAGCGCCTATGTCATCTGGGGTCTGTTCCCGCTCTACTTCAAAGCCATCGCCAGCGTACCCGCCGCCGAGATCATCGTGCATCGCGTGCTGTGGTCGGCACTGTTCGGCGCGTTGCTGTTGATAGTCTGGAAGCACCCAGGCTGGTTCCGCGAACTGCGCGACAACCCCAAACGCCTGGCGATCCTGGCACTCAGTGGTTCGTTGATCGCGGGTAACTGGCTGACCTATGTGTGGTCGGTCAACAGCGGGCGCATGCTGGAAGCCAGCCTGGGTTACTACATCAACCCCTTGGTGAATGTGGTGTTGGGCATGCTGATCCTGGGCGAACGCCTGCGTCGTCTGCAGTGGGTTGCCGTTGGGCTGGCCGCAGTGGGTGTGGCACAACAGGTGTGGCAAGTGGGCAGCCTGCCCTGGGTGTCGCTGGTGTTGGCGCTGACCTTTGGCTTCTACGGGCTGATTCGCAAGCAGGCACCGGTGAAAGCGCTGCCGGGGCTGGTGGTAGAAACCTGGATGCTGGTTCCGATTGCCGTGGCATGGTTGCTGTTTAACCCCTCGGCTCACAGTGCACAGATGGCGTTCTGGAGTACGTCCGAGGCGTGGTGGCTGGTGGCCGCTGGCCCGGTGACGCTGATCCCGCTGGTATGTTTCAACGCCGCCGCACGGCATTTGCCCTACACCGCCCTAGGCTTCTTGCAATATGTGGCGCCGACCCTGGTGCTGCTGGAAGCCGTGCTGCTGTTCGGTGAACACCTGGCGCCGAGCACGTTGACCGCCTTCGCTTTCATTTGGGCGGGCCTGGTGGTGTACAGCGTGGATATCTGGTTGAGCGTGCGCAAACGCTGATCAAAAAACGCACAATCCTCTGCAAGCCACAGCGGTCATGGCTTGCAGACATCCACCCCAAGGTTATCCACAGCCTGATCCCCGCCATTTGTGCACAAGCCCTTGAAACTGCTCGTTTTTTGCTCAGCTGGCGAAGAGGCCCGGCCGGCGTGGCCTGGCGCCGGGTCTCTACAGGTTATCCACAGGCCCATGCAAGATTTCCATGCATAACCCTGTGGGTAGATTATTCCTCGTGGTGCAGCTCCACCATCAAGTCATCGGCCAAGGTTTCAAGGGACAGTTGTAAGGTATCCAGGGATAACGCTGTCGGCACCTGCAGCAGCGCCTCGGCGGTAAACAGCGGATCACCGCTCATGGGCGCCGGGCGTACATCCGTGCTCAGGCTCTCAAGGTTCACGCCCTGCTTGCTCAGCAGCGCCGTGATCTCGCGAACGATGCCCGAACGGTCATTGCCGACCAGCGTCATCATGATCGATTTAGAGGCCGAGGCTTGCCCGCTACTGCCCTCGCCCACTAACACACGAATGCCGTGTGTGGCTAAATCCTCCAGCGCGCCCACCAATGCCTGACGCTGCTCGGCAGGCACGCTGACCCGCAGGATCCCGGCAAACTGCCCGGCCATATGGGCCATGCGGCTTTCCAGCCAATTGCCACCGTGGGCGGCAATGTTCTGCGCAATACGTTCAACCAGGCCGGGTTTGTCGGCGGCGATAATTGTGAGTACAAGATGGTCCATGGCAAAGCCCTCTGGAATTCAACCTACAAGGTGGACCCGAAGGCCCTTGATAACAAATCGTGTACCATTTTTATATTTATCTGGAACAATCCAATAGTTTTTTGAGAACATCCGGTTCTCCGCTGTGACCGTACGACCAAAGTGGGTCGCTAATCGACGTATTTAGTCTAATTTTCACAACCGCAAGTCATCATGTAGTATGCCCAACCGTGCACTACATAATGAAATCTGAAAAAGCGCATAAGCTCCGCAGAGTGAGGCAAGCAATGACTGAACACGTTCAAGTCGGTGGCCTGCAGGTCGCCAAAGTCCTGTTCGACTTCGTGAACAACGAAGCCATTCCCGGTACCGGCATCACTGCCGACCAGTTCTGGGCCGGTGCCGACAAGGTCATCCACGACCTGGCACCGAAGAACAAAGCCCTACTCGCCAAGCGCGACGATTTCCAGGCGCGGATCGATACCTGGCACCAGACTCACGCCGGTAAAGCGCACGACCCGGTGGCCTACAAGGCCTTCCTGCAAGACATCGGATACCTGCTGCCAGAAGCCGCAGACTTCCAGGCCACGACCCAAAACGTCGATGACGAAATCGCCCGCATGGCCGGCCCTCAGCTGGTGGTGCCGGTGATGAACGCCCGCTTCGCCCTCAACGCCTCGAATGCGCGCTGGGGTTCACTGTATGACGCGCTGTATGGCACCGACGCCATCAGCGAAGCCGGCGGCGCCGAAAAGGGCAAGGGCTACAACAAGGTGCGGGGCGACAAGGTGATCGCCTTCGCCCGCGCCTTCCTCGATGAAGCCGCACCACTGAGCGCCGGCAGCCACGCTGAGTCGACCGGCTACAAGATCGTCGATGGCACGCTGATTGTCAGCCTCAAAGGCGGCAGTAACAGCGGCCTGCGCGACGATGCGCAGTTGATCGGTTTCCAAGGCCCTGCGGCCGAGCCGATTGCAATCCTGTTGAAACACAACGGCCTGCACTTCGAAATCCAGATCGACGCCAGCACCCCGGTCGGCCAGACCGACGCAGCCGGCGTCAAAGACGTGCTGATGGAAGCCGCGCTGACCACCATCATGGACTGCGAAGACTCCGTCGCCGCCGTGGATGCCGATGACAAAGTGGTGATCTACCGCAATTGGCTCGGCCTGATGAAGGGCGACTTGGCCGAAGAAGTGGCCAAGGGTGGCAAGACCTTCACCCGCACCATGAACGCCGACCGCGTTTATACCGGCGTGGATGGCCAGGACGTGACGCTGCATGGCCGTTCGCTGCTGTTCGTGCGCAACGTGGGTCATCTGATGACCATTGACGCGATCCTCGACAAAGACGGCAACGAAGTCCCCGAAGGCATCCTCGACGGCCTGCTCACCAGCCTGGCCGCGATCCATAGCCTGAACGGCAACAGCAGCCGCAAGAACAGCCGCACCGGTTCTGTGTACATCGTTAAACCGAAGATGCACGGCCCGGAAGAAGCCGCATTCACCAACGAGCTGTTCGGCCGTATCGAAGACGTGCTGAACCTGCCGCGCAACACCCTCAAAGTCGGGATCATGGACGAGGAGCGTCGCACCACGGTCAACCTCAAGGCCTGCATCAAGGCCGCCAGCGAGCGCGTGGTGTTTATCAACACCGGTTTCCTTGACCGTACGGGCGACGAGATCCACACCTCCATGGAAGCCGGCGCGATGGTGCGCAAGGCCGCCATGAAGGCGGAAAAATGGATCGGTGCGTATGAGAACTGGAACGTTGATATCGGCTTGAGCACCGGCCTGCAAGGTCGTGCGCAAATCGGTAAAGGCATGTGGGCCATGCCCGACCTGATGGCGGCGATGCTCGAGCAGAAAATCGCCCACCCATTGGCCGGTGCCAACACCGCCTGGGTACCGTCGCCAACCGCCGCCGCACTGCACGCGTTGCATTACCACAAGGTTGATGTATTCGCCCGCCAGGCCGAACTGGCCAAGCGCGAGCGCGCCTCGGTGGACGACATCCTGACCATTCCTCTGGCCAGCAACACCGATTGGTCCGACGAAGAGATCCGCAACGAGCTGGACAACAACGCCCAGGGCATCCTCGGCTATGTCGTACGCTGGATCGACCAGGGCGTCGGCTGTTCGAAAGTACCGGACATCAACGACGTCGGCCTGATGGAAGACCGCGCCACCCTGCGCATTTCCAGCCAGCACATCGCCAACTGGCTGCGCCATGGCATCGTCAACGAAGCCCAGGTCATGGAAAGCCTCAAGCGCATGGCGCCGGTGGTGGACCGTCAGAATGCCGGGGACCCGCTGTATCGCCCGCTGGCACCGGATTTTGACAGCAACATCGCGTTCCAGGCAGCGGTGGAGTTGGTGATTGAAGGCACCCAGCAGCCCAACGGCTACACCGAGCCGGTGCTGCACCGTCGGCGTCGGGAGTTCAAGGCTAAAAACGGCCTGTAAATGAAAAAGCCCTGATCGAGAGATCGGGGCTTTTTCTTTGGGGTTGTGGTGGCTGAACTGGCGCTATCGGGGGCAAGCCCCCTCCCACAACTAATAGGCGGCGCAGCAAACATGTGGGAGGGGGCTTGCCCCCGATGAGGCCGCTATATACACCGCAGAATCAGGACGCCATCCCCAACTCTCGCTTGACCATCTTCGCCAACTTCGCGCTATCAATCGGCTTGAGCAGAAAGTCCACCACGCTCAAATGCATCGCATCGATCACATCCGGCGCTTCCGCGTCCCCCGACATGATGATGATCGGCAACGCCGCACGCGGGGATTCACGCACCTGGCGGATCAGTTCCAAGCCATTGCTGGGCGCCATGCGCAGGTCGGTGATCAGCAAACCGATAGAGCTGCTGGACTTCAACAAATCCCACGCCGCCTCACCATTCTCAGCGGTCATGCAGCGAATACCGTCCAGCCCCAGGATCTCCGCCAGCAGTTCACGCGCATCCTTGTCGTCGTCAACAATCAATACGCGTTGTGGCGGTAAATCAGGCTCCAGCATCACGGCGCTCAGCGCCTCGCGCTCGGCATCGCTCAAAATATCGTGATCGGACATACGGTTCTCAGCAATTCTCATCAATCTCCCAGCACACTCGTCAGACATCTGCGGGAGGGCGATCAATGTGCACTTCGTCGGAAAGTTTGCCTAGTGGGTGTTCTACGGGGTTTGGACGATAGTCATGTAAGGTTTTTCCCTAGTTTTGCGGCATTTCCAGCGACCTAGACTTACGTCCAATGGGCACCCGCCGCGCAGGGGTCGACCATGAAGGACGATAACGACAAAAAAATTGCGGTCACTGTTATGAGTAAAGCTGATGCTTTCGCCCAAGCGGGGAAAACTGCTGTGTTGCAGAACATTCACGGCACCCTGCAGTTCCTGCAACGCTTCCCGCCCTTCAACCAGATGGAAAACGCCCACCTGGCATTTTTGGTGGAACAGTGCCAGTTACGCTTCTATGGCCCCGGTGAGAGCATCCTCAAACCGTCGGGCGGGCCGGTTGAACACTTTTACATCGTCAAGCAGGGCCGGGTCGTCGGTGAGCGGCCCGTGGCCAATCAAGAAACCGCTGAAACCACCTTCGAAATCACCACCGGCGAATGCTTCCCGCTGGCCGCACTCCTGGGTGAGCGGGCGACCCGCACCGAGCACAAGGCCGCCGAAGACACCTTCTGCCTGCAGCTGAACAAACCGGCGTTTATCAAGCTGTTCGCGCTGTCCAGCCCGTTTCGCGACTTTGCCCTGCGTGGCGTCAGCAGCCTGTTGGACCAGGTCAATCAGCAGGTTCAGCAAAAAGCCGTGGAAACCCTCGGCACTCAATACTCCTTGAACACCCGCCTCGGCGAATTGGCCATGCGCCATCCGGTCACGTGCAGCCCAAGCACACCCCTGCGCGACGCGGTGACGCTGATGCATGAGCAGCAGGTGGGCAGCATCGTGATCGTCGATGAGCACAAAGCCCCCCTGGGAATTTTCACCTTACGTGACCTGCGCCAGGTGGTGGCCGATGGCGCCAGCGACTTCAGCCAGGCCATCGACGGCCACATGACCCAGGCGCCCTTCTTCTTGACCCCGGACCACAGCGCCTTCGACGCCGCGATCGCCATGACCGAACGGCATATCGCCCATGTGTGCCTGGTCAAGGACCAGCGCCTGTGCGGCGTGGTGTCCGAGCGCGACCTGTTTTCCCTGCAACGCGTGGACCTGGTGCACCTGGCCCGTACTATCCGCAACGCGCCGCGTGTGGATAATTTGGTGGCGATTCGCGGTGAGATCGGCCAGTTGGTGGAGCGCATGCTGGCCCATGGCGCATCGTCCACCCAGATCACCCACATCATTACGCTGCTCAACGATCACACCGTGTGCCGGGTGATTGAGCTGACGCTCGCCGAAAAAGGCGACCCCGGCGTTCCATTCAGTTGGTTGTGTTTTGGCAGCGAAGGCCGTCGTGAACAGACGCTGTACACCGACCAGGACAACGGCATCCTGTTTGACGCCAGGGACGCCGCCGAAGCGGCCGAGATTCGTGGGCGTTTGCTGCCGCTCGCGCAGCAGATCAACCAGAGCCTGGCGCTGTGCGGGTTCAGCCTGTGCAAGGGCAACATCATGGCCGGCAACCCCGAGCTGTGTTTGTCGCGGGCCGAATGGGCGCGGCGTTTCGCGGCGTTTATCCGAGAGGCGACGCCGGAGAATCTGTTGGGCTCCAGCATCTATTTCGACCTGCGCGTGGTGTGGGGCGATGAACGTGGCTGCGAGCAACTGCGCCAAGGCATCCTGGATCAGGTCGCGGATAACCGATTGTTCCAACGCATGCTGGCCGAGAACGCGTTGCGCCAGCGGCCGCCCGTCGGACGTTTCCGCGAATTTGTACTGACCCGTAAAGGCGGCGAGAAAGCCACCCTCGACCTCAAGGTGCAGGGCCTCACGCCCTTTGTCGACGGCGCGCGCTTGCTGGCCCTGGCTAACGGTATCCACGCCAACAACACCCTGGAACGCCTGCGCCAGCTGGTGGTCAAGGCAGTGATCGAGCCCCTGGACGGCGCGGCCTATGAAGAGGCTTACCACTTTATTCAGCAAACCCGCATGCAACAGCATCAGTTGCAGACTCGTGAGAACCAGCCCTACTCCAACCGTGTCGACCCGGAGAGCCTCAACCACCTGGATCGGCGCATCCTGCGCGAATCCCTGCGCCAGGCTCAGCGCCTGCAAAGCAGCCTGACATTGCGGTATCAGCTGTGAGTTTGTTCGGCTGGCTGCGTAAGAAAAAACCAGGGCTCGACGCGGCGCAACAACGACGACTGGAGCAATTGCCCAAGCCCGCAGCATTGGGCGACGGCTCATTGCGCAGCCAACGCTGGGTCGTGCTGGACCTGGAAACCAGCGGCCTGAACCTCAACCGTGACCAAGTGCTGTCCATCGGCGCGGTGGTGATCGAGGACGGCGCGGTGGACTTCTCCCAGCTGTTCGAACGCACACTGCAACGCGCCGAGACAAAACTCAGCCCCAGCGTATTAATCCACGGCCTCGGCCCCAGTGCGATCGCCGCCGGCAGCGACCCGGTTGAAGCCCTGCTGGACTTCATGGCGTTCGTCGGCGACAGCCCGTTGCTGGCCTTCCATGCGCCGTTCGATCAACACATGCTGTGCCGGGCGCTCAAGGACAGCTTGGGTTACCGCCTGGCCCATCCGTTTCTGGATGTGGCCGACATCGCCCCGCTGCTATGCCCGCAAGCCCATATCCGCGAAGCGGGGCTGGACGACTGGATCAACCACTTCAACCTGCACGTGGGCGAACGCCATCACGCCAGCGCCGATGCCCTGGCCACGGCCGAGCTGATGCTCATCCTGTTCAGCCGCGCGCGTGCGCAACACATCGACACGCCTCAGGCGTTGCAAGAGCGTTTGAGCCAATGGAAACGGCGCCAACACGCACCCTCTTTCTAACACCGCTGATCCTCGTAGTGAGCGGGCTTGCCCCGCGCTGGGTGGCGCAGCCACCCCAATAAAAACACCGCGTTCTGCCCGGCAAACCGTGAAATCAAGTTTTGGAGCCGCTACGCAGCCCAGCGCGGGGCAAGCCCACTCACCCCAAAAGCGTCCCCCTTCAAACCGACAGACGCCAATTGCGCCCACCCCACGGCTCTGACACAATCGCGAATAATTCTCGTTAGTTTAAACATCGCGTTTGCCAGGTGCTGCCTTGTCGTCAATCCAGAACCCACACAGTGAGCTTGTTGGCGCGTTGTATCGCGACCATCGTGGCTGGCTGTTGGCGTGGCTGCGACGCAATGTGGCCTGTCCTAGCCGCGCCGAGGACCTGAGCCAGGACACCTTCATGCGCCTGCTGGGCCGTGACGAGTTACGCGAACCCCGCGAGCCCCGCGCGTTTCTGATCGCGATCGCCAAGGGCCTGCTGTTCGATTATTTCCGTCGCGCCGCCCTGGAACAGGCCTACCTCACCGAACTGATGCTGATCCCGGAAAGCGAACACCCTTCGCCGGAAGCCCAGCAACTGATCCTCGAAGACCTCAAGGCCATCGACCGCCTGCTCGGCAAATTGTCGAGCAAGGCCCGCGCAGCCTTTCTCTACAACCGCCTCGACGGCATGGGCCACGCAGACATCGCCCAACGCCTCGGCGTGTCAGTACCGCGCGTGCGCCAATACCTGGCTCAGGGCATTCGCCAGTGCTACATCGCGCTGTATGGCGAGCCGCAGTGACCGTGATCAGTTCCAAGCCGGTCTCGTCCCGTGTGCTGGATGCGGCGATTGCCTGGCAACTGTCCCTCGATTCGGGCGACGGCAGCGTGGTGGAGCGCGAAGAATTCGACAAATGGCTGGCCAGCGATGAAGAGCACGCCCGCGCCTGGCGGCAGTTGGGCATGCTCGACCAGCGTTTCAGTGCGGCCTCGGGCCCGGCGCGGGCGGCGTTGTTGCAATCGCGTGAGGGCATTCGCCAACGTGTGCGCAAGTTGGGCAGTGGTCTGGCGAGTATCGCCGTGGTAATTGGCCTGGCGTTGTTTGCCGGTGAGCGTTATGTGCCGATCCACTATTGGCTGGCTGACCAACGTACCGCCACCGGCGAGCAGCGCACGCTGAAACTGGCGGACGGTACGCTGATCAACCTCAATACCCACAGCGCTATCGACGTGCGTTTTGATGAAAAACGCCGACTGATCGTGTTGCAGGAAGGCGAAATCCTGGTCGAGACCGGCCACCACGACGCACGCCCGTTCTATGTGCAAACTCGCGACGGCAGCCTGCGGGCACTGGGCACGCGGTTTATCGTCAAGCGCGAAGACGACGCCACGCGCTTGAGCGTGCTGCAGTCGGCGGTGGCCGCTCAGCCCGAAGCCCTGCACCGGGAACAGATTTTCAAGGAAGGCCAGCAAGTGCTGATGCGCAGCGACGGTCTCGGCCCTACGCTTGCCGTCACCCCGGCCACCGACGCCTGGACACGCGGCATGCTGGTTGTGGACAACGCTCGCCTGGGCGATGTGGTCGAGGAGCTGAGCCGCTACCGCACCGGTTACCTGGGCGTGGATAAAAACGTTGCCGACCTGCGCATCACCGGCAGCTTCCCGCTGCACGACACCACCTTGGCGCTCAACGCGCTGCTACCGACGCTGCCGGTGCAGATCGAGCAGCACACACCGTGGTGGGTGACGGTTACCCGTAAGCCTTAGGTTTGGCGGTGCCTTGGCTATCGCTTGCTCGCGAAGAGGCCCTGCCAAACACCTCAAATACCCCAGACAAAAAATATTCCCATCCCCCCCTATCACTTTTCACTTCTCGTTCGGCACCTAGGCAATTGAGAAATATTTCCATTCAGGAGCCGCCGTATGTCCCGCACGCTAGACACCTTGTTGCGCCCCAGCCTGTTAGCCGTGGCCATTGCCCTCAGCGCCCCGCTGGCCAGCACCGCGCTGGTCGCCGCCGAACAGGCGTCCAGCGTGCGCGCCTACAACCTGCCGGCGGCGCCACTGGCCAGCACCCTGAACCAGATCGCCAGCCAGGGCGGCCTCGCGCTGACCCTCAGCCCGGCGCTGGCGTCGGGCAAGACCTCGGCGCCGGTCCAGGGCCAGTTCGATGCGCCGGGAGCACTGCGTGAGGCGTTGCGTGGGACGGGTTTGCAGTTGGAGCAAAGCAGTGCGGGGACTTATACCTTGGTGGCTGTGCCGGAGGGGGCCGTGGCGTTGCCCACCACCAATATCACCGGCCAGGACAGTTATGAAAGCGCCTGGGGTCCGGTAGACGGCTACCTGGCCAAGCGCACCGCCGCAGGCACCAAGACCGACACCGCGCTCGTCGAGGCACCGCGCTCGATTTCCGTCGCCACCCGTGAGCAGATGCAGGACCGCAACGTCCAGAACCTGGATGACGCGGTCAAATACATGCCCGGCATCGTGTCTGCCAGCTACGGCAGCGACACCCGTTATGACTGGATGCGTGTGCGCGGCTTCGAGCCGACCCAGTTCCTCGACGGCCTTCCACTGCCGCGCGGTGTGTATGCCAACCCGAAAGCCGAAACCTGGAACCTCGACCGCCTCGCCCTGCTGCGCGGCCCGGCTTCGTCGGTCTACGGCCAGACCCCTCCGGGCGGCCTGCTGGATATGGTCAGCCGACGCCCCAGCGAAGAATCCAGCCATGCCATCCAAGTGCAGTACGGCAGCGACAACTACCGCCAGATCAACTTCGCAAGTACCGGCAAGATCGACGATGAAGGCCAGTTCCTTTATGGCCTCAGCGGCGTAGTGCGCGATGCAGGGACCCAGGTCGACCATATCGACAACAAGCGCTACAACATTGCGCCGAGCCTGACGTGGAACATTGACACCGACACCAAACTGACGCTGCTCTCGCAATTCACCCGCGACGATACGGGTACCACCAGCCAGTTCCTGCCGATCCAGGGCACCAAGATCAAATCACCGTTGGGCGAGGTTTCCCACCACAAGAACCTGGGCGATCCAGACTACGAGTACTACGACCGCACCTACTACGCGCTGGGCTACGCCTTCGAACACCGCTTCAATGACACCTGGCAGTTCAAGCAAAACCTGCGCTATACCAAGTCGGAATTGTCGTTCCAGCAGTTGACTGTGGGTTCCTATGCCTTCTCTCCCGCTAATGCAGCGGGCGATATCAGCCGTTCGACGACCAACGTTGACGAGAACATCGGACAGTTCGCGGTAGACAACAACTTCCAGGCGGATTTTGCTACCGGCGATATCACCCACACCTTGCTGCTTGGCCTTGATCACCAGCGCACCGATACGTCCTACCGCGCAATTTTCGGTACAGCGTCGGATACCAACATTTTCAACCCGATCAACACCCAGCCGACGGTGCGCCCGACCACTGTCCGACCTTTTTACGACTACAACCAGAAAACCGTACAAACCGGCCTATACGTACAAGACCAGATGGCCTTGGACAAATGGCGCCTGACCTTGGGCGGTCGTGAAGACTGGGTGCACCAAGGCACCACCTACTTCAACCAAAGCGACGCAACCAACACTGACCGCAGCAAGAATTTCAGCGGCAACGCGGCGCTGAGCTATGTGTTCGACTCGGGCTTCGTGCCGTACCTGTCCTACGCCGAATCCTTCCAGCCAGCGAGCAACGCCAGCGTCTCGCCAACCGAATCGTACAAACCCACCGAAGGCAAGCAATGGGAACTGGGGGTCAAGTACCAGCCGCCCGGTTCCAACACCTTGTTGAGCGCTGCGGTTTACGACCTGACCCAGAAAAATGTGCTGGTTACCAGCTTCCAGTCAGGTGGTGTCTCCATCACCGACCAGACCGGCGAAGTGAAGGTCAAGGGCCTGGAACTGGAGGCGGTGTCTGACGTAACCGAAAACCTCAAGGTGATCGCCGCCTACACGCTGGCCAAATCCGAAGTGCAAAAAGGCCAATACAAAGGCAACCGCCTGCAACTCATGCCCAACCAGCAAGCCTCGCTGTGGACCGACTACACCTGGCACACCGGCCCGCTCGACGGTTTCGGTATCGGCTTCGGTGCCCGCTACACCGGTAATACCTACGGCGATCAGGCCAACACCTGGCTGGGCAAGGCCAATGCCTACACCGTGTTCGACGGTGCAGTGCACTACGACCTGAGTCGCCTGGACAACAGCCTGAAAGGTGCATCGGTGAAGTTGAACGCCACCAACCTGTTCAATAAGGACTACCTGTCCACCTGTGATGGTAACTACTGCTACTTCGGCGACCAACGCAGCGTCGTCGCCAGCGCTACCTACCAGTGGTAATCGGCTGAGTTAACCACCAGGCCGCCCCAGTGGGCGGCTTTGGTGTGTCTGAAGGTTGAAAAAATGAAAAGCAAAACCATCCGCCGCTGGTCCTTCATCCACACCTGGACCAGCCTGATCTGCACGGTATTCCTGCTGCTGCTCGCCCTCACCGGCCTGCCGCTGGTGTTTCACCACGAGATCGACCATCTGCTGGGCAACGAGCCGGAACTGGCGCAAATGCCTGCCGACACGCCGCAGCTCAACCTGGAACAGCTGGTGGCCAAGGCGCAGGCGCATCGGCCCGGCGAAGTCATGCAGTACCTGGCCTGGGACGAAGATGACAAGAACGGCGTGATCGCGATCATGGCGGCCACCGCAGGCACTGAGCCCAACTCGTCGCACACCTTCATGCTGGATGCCCGCACCGGCGACGCGCTGGAAACCCCGGCGGCCAACGGCGGCTTCACCTTGTTCCTGCTGCGCCTGCATGTGGATATGTTCGCCGGTCTGCCGGGCAAGTGGTTGCTGGCGTTCATGGGGGTGCTGTTTGTCGTGGCGATCATCTCGGGCACGGTGCTTTACCTGCCGTTCATGCGTCGCTTGAAGTTCGCCACCGTGCGCCAGGGCAAATCCACCCGCCTGCGCTGGCTCGACCTGCATAACCTGATCGGCGTGGTTACATTGACCTGGGCGCTGGTGGTGGGTGTGACCGGCGTGATCAGCGCCTGCGCCGACCTGATCATCGCCGCCTGGCGCCAGGACAGTCTCAGCGCAATGATCGAGCCCTATAAAAACGCCCCGCCACTGACCCAGCGCGCACCGGCCACCGAGCTGCTGAACATCGCCGCCAGAGCCGCGCCCGGCATGGAGCCGGACTTCATCGCCTTCCCCGGCACGCGCTTTTCCAGTGAGCACCATTACGCCGTGTTCATGAAGGGCAGCACCCACCTGACCTCGCACCTGCTCACACCGGTGCTGATCGACGCCAGCACCCTGGCCGTCACTGCCATTGCCGAACGGCCCTGGTACATGGACGCCATGGGCATGTCCCAGCCGCTGCATTTCGGTGACTACGGCGGCATGCCGATGAAGGTCCTCTGGGCGGTGCTGGATGTGCTGACCATTGTCGTGCTGGGCAGCGGCGTCTACCTGTGGGTTGTCCGGCGCAAGGCGGGCAAGCCATGAAGCCGCGCCAGTCGAACTTCTGGAAGGTGTTTGCCTTCCCGCTGGGGATAAGCCTGCTTACGGCGGCAGGGTTGTTCGCGGCGTTATTGGGGGATGGGCTATGGGATTCGCTGAGTTGGCTGGGGCTGGGGGTTCCGGCAGTCATTGCGCTCTGGGGGGTGCTGCACCGTTGAGTCGGGAGCAATCAATAGATCGCTTCCCAGCAATAATTAGACATTAATAACAACTTATACAAAGCATCTAAATACGCTTAATCTCTGCCCCAGGTCACACATCCTGTGCCGACAGTTTGCGGGGCAATACGTAATGACGCTTCCCATCTATGACCTTGCCGACCTGCGCACTGTGCTGAAGCGCGACGACATGCTGCGCGTGGTGCGCGACGCCTGTATGCAACATGCCCAACACAACGTCATCAGTGCCAAGTCCGGCGAGCTGCTGTTCCAGGAGCCTCCTGGGGACTGTCATATCAGGCTCGGCTATTTGCGGGGCGGGGAAACCTTCGTCGTCAAACTGGCCATGGGGTTCTATGAGAACCCGTCCAAGGGGTTGGACACCAATAACGGGTTGATGCTGGTCTTCAGCTCACACACCGGCAAGATCATCGCCATCCTCAACGATGAAGGCTGGTTGACCAGTTGGCGGACAGCCGCCGCCGGGGCATTGGCGGCGAAGGCCGGCGCTCCGCCACAGGTCACCGCGCTGGGTATTCTCGGCACCGGGCATCAGGCCGAACACCAGGCCCACTGGGCCGCACACCTCCTCGGGACCGACCGGGTGTTTATCTGGGGGCGGGACCCGGCCAAAGCCGCCCGGCTGGCAGAGAAACTGGGGCATCACGGTTTGTCGGTTCACGCGCTGGCCACGGTTGAGGAGGTGTTCGAGCACTGCAATGTCGTCATCACCTGCACGCCGTCAACCCAGGCAATTGTTCCGGTGTCCGCCGTAAAACCTGGCACCCACATCGTCGCCCTGGGCGCGGACAGCCAGGGCAAACAGGAACTTGACCCGCACATTCTGGCGATGGCCCAGGTCATCATGACCGACGACCACCGCCAATGCGCCGAGCGCGGTGAACTGGGGCATGCCCTTCGCGCCGGGCTGGTCACCAACACTGCCGACATCTCCCTGGGGCACGTGTTGGCAGGCAGCCTCCAAGGGCGCATCAACGCTGACGACGTGACCGTCGCTGACCTGACCGGCCTCGCAGCCCAGGACATTGCCATCGCCACCCTGGCGGTCGGGTTGGTCCGGGGCGTGGCGCCTGGCGATGCGGACAACGTCACGCCCTCCTAGGTACCGAATCAACACCTGAATAAACAATAACAATAAGGTAGGTATTCAAATGAAAAAGCCGCTTAGTACGATTTCCACAGCAACCCTCTGGCTGCTCTGCACCGTCGCGGGTGCGGCACACGCTGAAACACTGCGCATTGCCAGCGAAGGGGCTTATCCACCGTTCAATTACGTGGATTCCACCAACACACTGCACGGCTTCGATATCGACATTGCCAACGCCCTGTGTGAGCGAATGAAGGTCACCTGCACCTTTGTCACTCAGGACTGGGAGGGCATGATTCCCGCGCTGCTGGCGAAAAAATACGATGCCATCGTGGCCTCGATGAATGTCACCGAAGAGCGTAAAAAGAAAATCGCCTTCACTAACCGCTATTACCGCACACCGTTGTCGGTCGCCGTGGCCAACGACTCAGGCATCCGCGATGCCCAGACCGACTTTAAAGGCCTGACGGTGGGCGCCCAGTCTTATTCGACACAAGCCATCTACGCCGAAGAACGCTATGGCGCGGCCGGCGCTACGGTGAAGCTCTACCCCTCCCAGGACGAAGCCGCCAGCGACCTGGCGGCCGGGCGCCTGGACGGCGTCATCGCCGACAAATACCCGCTGCTGGCATGGGTAGAAGGTGCCGGCAAAGACTGCTGCAAGATCCTCGGGGACATTGACGGCACCAACACCGATGCGGCCATTGCGGTACGCCAGGAAGACGTCACGTTGCGCGAGCGGCTGAACCGGGCGCTGGACGAAATCGTCGCCGATGGCACTTACAAAAAGATCGCCAGCCGCTACTTCGCCTTCGATATCTATTGACCTTCGGGGCCCGGGCACTGGCCCGGGACGCTCCTCCGGCACTGCGGCGCCGTGCTGATCTTGAGCACCGCGCGCCCGTGCAGGTCAAATTTCGCGAGAGGGTTCTGGCATGCTCGAACAACTGTCATTGTTATCTTTTGCCAGTGATGGCTGGGGCTCGGCGCTGCTCGCAGGTGCGTTGGTCACGATCGCCCTGGCCCTCGCCTGCGTGCCGCTCGGTTTACCGCTGGGCCTGGCAGTTGCGTTGGCTGCGCGGTCCAGACGGCGCTGGTTGCGGACTGGAGCCACGGCATTTTCCACGGTATTCCGTGGACTGCCCGAACTACTGACCCTGTTGATCATTTATTACGGCTGCCAGATCGCCGCACAAAAGCTATTCGCCGCCATGGGTTACCAGGGCGAGATAGCCATCAACACCTTCGTCGCCGCCATGATTGCCTTCAGCCTGGTGTTTGCCGCGTTTTCCAGCGAGATCTGGTTAAGCGCCCTCAAGACACTGCCCAAGGGTCAGCTGGAGGCGGCCGCCATGCTGGGCTTGTCCAAAGGCACGACCTTTCGCAGGGTGGTCCTGCCACAACTGACACGCATCGCCTTGCCCGGCCTGTCGAACAACTGGTTGTCACTACTCAAGGACACCTCGCTGGTTTCGACTATCTCCCTGGTCGACCTGATGCGCCAGACCAGCCTGGCGGTCAGCGTGACCAAAGAACCCATGCTGTTCTACACCGTGGCCTGCTTGGGCTATCTGTTTTTCTCGGCGTTGTCCGGCCGCGTGTTCCATGTGCTCGAACGCTGTTTCAGCCGCCACCAACAGAGTGCCAAGCCATGAACATCGAGAATCTGTGGAGCACGCTGCTCAACGTGGCGTTGCTTGAACGTTACGCCCCACGCTTTATCGACGGCTTGCTGGTAACCGGCAAACTGGTGGCGATTTCTTTCAGCCTCGGGGCATTACTGGGTCTACTGATTGCCTTGGGCCGCTTGTCGACCTATCGCTGGGTGCGCGGCTTCACTGGCGTCTATGTGTACTTCTTTCGCGGTTCGCCGCTGCTGGTCCAACTGTTCATGCTGTATTACGGCCTGGGGTCTTTCAAAGGCTTCTGGCAAGAGGTCGGTCTCTGGTGGTTCTTCCGGGATGCCTGGCTCTGCACCCTGCTGGCCTTCACCCTGAACACGGCGGCCTATCAAGCCGAGATCATGCGCGGTGCCCTGACCGCCATCGCACCGGGCCAGCGCGAAGCCTCGCAAACCCTGGGTCTGTCTCGCTGGACCACCTTGAGAAAAGTCATCCTGCCGCAATCGCTGCTGGTCGCCATCGGTCCGCTGGGTAACGAACTGGTCCTGATGATCAAGGCCAGTTCCATCGCTTCGCTGGTCACTATTTATGACCTGATGGGCGTTACCAAACTGGCCTTCTCACGCACCTTCGATTTCCAGATCTACCTCTGGGCGGCGGTGCTGTACCTGGTCATCGTCGAAGTCGTCAGGCGCGCGCTCAAACGACTGGAACGGTCACTGAGCAAGCACATCGGGTAATCCGTTCTCCCCCCCACACTGCGGTCCAGAGGGCTAGTCATGAATTCGTACATCACCGCACCAGACGGTCTTTCCCTTTCCGCCCCGCCCACGCGAAACTCCGTGGTGCAAATCAGCGGATTGAACAAATGGTATGGCAACTTCCAGGTCCTTCACGCCATCGACCTTAACGTCAGCCAAGGTGAGCGCATCGTTCTGTGCGGCCCTTCCGGTTCGGGAAAGTCGACCTTGATTCGCTGCATCAGCCGCCTTGAAATTGCCGAGAGCGGGGTCATCCGAGCGCTGGATACCGACCTCGGGAAACCTTCGCCGGCCAGGCATAAAGCGTTGCGCGAGATTGGCATGGTGTTCCAGAACTTCAACCTGTTCCCCCACATGACGGTCCTGCAAAACTGCACCCTGGCCCCGATATCGGTACGGGGCCTGTCACGCAGGCGCGCCGAAGAACACGCACGGCATTATCTGAGCAAGGTCGGCATCGAAAGCCAGGCGAACAAGTACCCCAGCCAACTTTCAGGCGGCCAGCAACAGCGGGTGGCGATCGCCAGGGCACTGTGCATGGAGCCGAAAATCATGCTGTTCGACGAACCCACCTCGGCACTCGACCCGGAAATGGTCAACGAAGTGCTGGACGTCATCGTCAAATTGGCCGACACCGGCATGACCATGCTGTGCGTCACCCACGAAATGGGCTTCGCTCGCCAGGTCGCCGAACGGGTGCTGTTCCTCGACGCGGGACGCATTGTGGAAGACCTGCCCCCAGAGCAGTTTTTTACCGAGCCCAAGAGCGACCGGGCTCAAGCCTTCCTGGCGCAGATCCACCGCTGAGCGCGCAGGTATCGCCAAGACCGGACAACCTGTCAAAGGCAGGGTCGACTCCGTACAATCAGTCCCTTCACATTCAAGTGCTTTATTTCCCCATGGCCAATATCGCGTTCATGAATGCAGCGGCAGACGGCATCGCTGCCTTGCTTTTTCCCGACCTGGAAGCGGTGGTTCACGATATCCGCAGCGGATTGATCGTGCACATCGCGAATGGTTTCTCCAAGCGCAAAGTCGGGGATGCCTCGCTGATTTGCAATCTGCCGGAGCTGGACCAGGGTCTGGATGTCATCGGTCCGTATGAAAAGGCCGGCCCCAATAACCGCACGCTGCGCTCAATCTCTATCGCGGCCCGCTCCGAAGAGGGCGACATCGTCGCCCTGCTGTGTCTGAACTTCGATATGACGGCGTTATCCCAGGTGCAAAAGCTACTCAGCGGCTTCGCCGTGGGCCTGCAACCTCAAGCGCGACCCGCGCCGTTGTTCAGCGCGGATTGGCGGGAAAAGCTCAACGACATCGTCGAGGCCATATCCGTCGAACACTGCGTGCGGCGAAGTGACTTTGGTCGCACCGAGATCATGTACGCCCTGGCCCAAGCAAGAGCCAATGGCCTGCTGGACATTCGCAACTTCGTCGATTATTTCGGCGAGTACTTCGATATTTCCCGGGCCACGGTTTACAACTACTTGAGAGCAATCCCGCCAGAAAAAAACTAACCACCGGCCTCATTGGGCACTGATTAAACTGGGTGCCCTGGCGTGCTCCGCCGATAAACCCGGCGCGGCTGAGGACGCCGTCGGTTACCCCACTGCTCTTTCCGAGGAATGCCCATGTCCACTCCCAGCATGACCTTGTTCCACAACCCCGCTTCGCCGTTTGTGCGCAAAGTCCGCGTGCTGTTGATCGAAACCGGCCAGCAGGACCGCGTCGCCCTTCACGGCTGCATGCCGACCCCGGTCAACCCGGATGCGCAGCTGGTACAAGACAACCCCGTGGGCAAGATCCCAGCGCTGCGCCTGGCCGACGGCACGGTGCTGCACGACAGCCGGGTGATCCTCGATTACTTCGACCACCAGCACGTCGGCAACCCGCTGATCCCTCGTGACGGCTCGGCCCGCTGGCGCCGCCTGACCCTGGCCTCGATGGCCGATGGCATCATGGATGCCGCCGTGCTGGTGCGTTACGAAAGTGCCCTGCGCCCGGTGGAGAAGCATTGGGCCCCGTGGCTCGACGAGCAGCGCAACAAGATCCGTCGCACCCTGGCGGAGTTAGAGGCTGATGCGATTGCCGAACTGACCAGCCACTTCGACATCGCCGCCATCAGCGTGGCCTGCGCCTTGGGTTACCTCGATTTCCGTCACCCTGATATGCAATGGCGGTCGGATACCCCGCAGCTTGCCGCGTGGTACGCCGAGGTCAGCCAGCGGCCGTCGATGTTGGAGACGCAACCGCCCGTGTGACCTCAAGACTCCCCCCACGCCGGGCCGACAGCCTTTCTGTAGTGAGCGGGCTTGCCCCGCGCTGGGCTGCGCAGCAGCCCTAATCAAGCAGCCCAGGGTGTATCAGGCACTCCTCAGCGGCTCGTTTTGGGGCTGCTGCGCAGCCCAGCGCGGGGCAAGCCCGCTCACTACACGGGGTCCGCGTAGATCAGGAAATAGCTGATTTATCCTGGCCACCAACTGCGCCTTCATCTGCTGATCCTCCCGCAATCCGATCATTGCACTGCCTCCAGGTCAAACTCCAATGGGGCGGTCACCTTGCGCTTGCCCACGCCATACCAGTCCAGTTTGCGCGTCAGCACCATCACCGTGCCCAGCAGGCCGAACAGCAGCAGCGAGCCCATCAGCAACGCGTAATCTTCGGCACTCAGCAGCCCGTACAGCAAGCCATATAACGCCGCCAGCCCGGCCGAAAAGCCCAGGCCATGGGTCACACTGCGCAGTACGTGGCACACGTAGAAGCCAATCAACACCACACAGGCGCTCGCCGAGATCAGGTAGGCCAGAGCGAAGCCTATGTGCTCGGACAACGACAACAGCAGCAGATAGAAAAACGCCAGCGCAACACCCACCAAGGCGTATTGGATCGGGTGCACCGCCAGGCTTTTGAGCACTTCGAACAGGAAGAAACCGGCAAACGTCAATGCGATGAACAGCAGCGCGTATTTGATCGCGCGGTCGCTCTTGAGGTACTGATCCACCGGGTCGATGAAGTTCACGCCGAAGCTGCGGTTGTTGAAGTCCTCACAGCCTTGCTTGTCCAGGCAGGTTTGCAGGGCTTGTTCGAGGTTGGTGGAGAAGAATGAGGTCTGCCAGTTGGCGGTAAAGCCGTTGTCGGTTACCTCGCGTTGTGCCGGGAGAAAGTTGCCGATGAAGCTGGGGTGCGGCCAGTTCGAGGCGAGTGACACCTGGCTGGTCTTACCCACCGGCACCACTTGCAGTTGTTCGGTGCCTTGCAGGCGCAGGTCAAAGGCAAAGTCCACCACATAGGGCTTTTTGCTGTCCTGCTCCGGCAGCGCCACGTGCACGCCCTCACCCAGCCAATCCACCTGGGAGCCCGGTTCGAACTCCAGGCGCTGGCTGCCCAGTTCCAGCTTCAGCGCGTTTTCGATGCCACGAATATCGCTGATACCCACCGCCAGAAACGCCGGGTCAAAGCGGTAATCGGCATAGTCTTCAGTGATGCCCAACTGCGCAGGCAACTCGAAACGCCCGCTGATGCGGTTGTCGGCATGGAACAGCCGCGACTGGTAGATGCCCCGTGCGCGCAGCTCGGTTTGCACTTTACCGTCAAGCTCAAAACGGTCCGGCAGGAAATACAGACGACCGCGCTCTTCACGGGTGACTTCGTAGCGTTTGTTGAGTTTTTCATTGAGCTTCCACTCGCGCACGGTCTTGCGATACGGCACCACCATCACCGGGCCGGTGAGGCGCTGGGCGTAGCTGGCGCTGCGGGCAATGTCCATCAGGACGCCATCGCGCAGTTGCTGGCGGTCACTGATGATGCCGTTGATCATCAGCAATGGAATCAGCAACAGCAGGATCAGCAGCGCAATCGCGCCAAGTTTGAAAAGCAGGCTGCGGTTCATGGGTCTCTCCCTGTTTTGATGGGGAGAGTCTGGGCAGCCTGTGTGGGGGATTTATGTGGGCAATGTGGAGACTGTGTGGAGATGCAGTACCACCTGCACGCCGCCTTCGACATTGCCGATCTGCAGCGCGCCGCCGTGCAGCTTCATCACTTCCTCGACAAAGTTGAGGCCCAGGCCGGTGCTTTTGCGCCCGCTGGCCGGGCGTGGCAGTGAGTAGAAGCGCTCGCTCAGGCGTGGCAGGGCGTAGTCGGGAATCGGCGCGGCCTGGTTGAACAGGCTCACCTGCACGTCGTTGTGTCGCGTCTGTGCGCCGAACCTCAACAGGCAGCCGGGCGGTGTGAAGTCCAGCGCGTTCTCCAGCAAGTTGCCCAGTGCCTGACGCAATAAGAAGGGTTCGCCATAGACCTTCACATCCGCCGCAATCGCTTGTTCGACTTGCAGCCCAGCACCTTCAATTCGCGCACATTGGGCGTTGAGCACCTCATCGACCATGGCCGCCAACGGGATGCTGGCCTGCGCTTCCAGGCCCTGGCGTTGCTCGACCTGCGCCAGGTTCAGCAAGCGTTCGATCAACTGCTGCAGGCGCGCGCTTTCGCTGTCGATATTGCCGACGAAGCGCTGCTGTTGTTCGCGGGTCATATCGCCCTGCAACAGCTCGGCCGCACCGCGTATCGCGGCCAATGGGCTCTTCAATTCGTGGGTCAGGGTGTGTACGTAGTGTTCGACGTAGGCTTTGCCCTCCAACTGCGTGCGCATGTGTTCCACGGCGGTGGAGAGCTGCTTGAGCTCACCGCCACGGTAATGCGGCAACTCCGCGCGCCGGCCCTCGCTGACCGCCTCGGCGTAAGCCGTCAACCGACGTAGCGCAACGCTCAGCCACCACGACAACAGTGCACCCAGCAGCAGGCCCAGAATCACCAGGCCGGCGCCATACCACAGCAGGCGACGCTCGGTGCGGTCGACATAGGGCTGCAACGAGCTATTGGGCTTGGCCACGGTGACCACGCCGATGATCTGGCCGTTGTCACGAATCGGCGCACCGACGTGCATCACCGACGAGGTAGGGTCATCCAGTTCGCTGCGGGTGGAACGGGCGCCGTATTCGCCGCGCAGGGTCAGGTACACGTCGTTCCACTTGGAATAGTCCTGCCCCACCGCTTCACCCGAGGAGTCGAGCAGCACGGTGCCCTTGGCGTCGGTCACGTAGATACGGTGGTTGACCTGGTTCTTCGGCAGCCCCCAGATGGTCGCGCCCGGCTGGCGATTGCCATAGGCCTTGAGCAGTTCCGGCCAGTGGCTTTGGCCGAGGGTGCCGTTCTTCACGTCATCGCGCAGGATCTCGGCCAGCAGGTTGGCAGTGTCCACCAGGGTTTCTTCGGTGGATTGGCGCACACCGGGGCGGATTTCCTTCATCACGGTGCTGAGCACAAAATAGCCGGTCAGGCCGATAAACAGGGCATACACCAGGAAAATCCGCAGCCCCAGGCGCATCAGCTGTTGCTCGGGCTGTAGCTGTAGCCGAGGCCGCGATGGGTCTGTATCGGCTCGGCATCGGCGGCCACGCTGCGCAACTTGCTGCGCAGGCTTTTGATGTGGCTGTCGATATTGCGTTCGTAGCCCGCATCGGCCGCCACACCGACCGCATCCAGAAGTTGCTCGCGGCTGAAGACGCGCTCGGGCTGTTCCAGCAGGCTTTGCAGCAAGCGGAATTCATGGCGTGTGAGGCTCAAAGGCTGGCTGCGATAACTGATCTGCATGCGCTCCAGATCAACCTGGAACACCGCAGGCGCAGCACTTGGGCCGATCCGCTTAAGGATCGCCCTGACCCGCGCCGTCACTTCCCGTGGGCTGAACGGCTTGACCACATAATCGTCGGCGCCGATCTCCAGCCCCACCACTCGGTCGATCTCGCCATCCCGGGCACTGAGGAACATCACCGGCACTTCGCTGAACCGGCGCAGTTGCTTGCACGTTTCAAACCCGGTGATGTCCGGCAGGCCGATGTCGAGGATGACCAGGTCGGCCGGCGTCTGGCGCTGATAGGCCAGCGCCTCCTGGCCGAGGCTCAGCCAGGTGGTGGTGAAGCCCTCGCCTTGCAGGGCGAATATCAGTGTGTCGGCTATCGCCGCTTCGTCTTCGACAATCAGGATATGCGGCATGGTGGTCCGTCAGCAGTCCGGTTTGTCCGCAGTGTAACGACGCGCCGGGTTTACCGCAGCGCCGAATTCACGCAGGGCCTTGGCGCCGATCAGCAACGGGTAGTTGAAGCTGCTGCGGTCGGTGAGGTTGACCTCGACGGTGCGCTTGACGTTGCCCAGGCACATTTCGAGGTCGACCACCGGACGTTTGGCCACGGTCGGCTCGTCCTTGTCGTCGTCTTCGTCGGCGCGGCTCTTGATCTTGCTGATGCGCGAGACTTTGTGTTCGTAGACTTTATTGGACGCTTCCTTGCCGCCGAGGCGGAAGCGCACCCAATCGTCGCCATCACGGGTGAAGGTCTCGATGTCGCGGGCCGACAGCGAGGCGGTCAGCGCGCCGGTGTCCATCTTGGCCTTGAAGGTTTCGCCGATCTCCGGCAACTGGATGTATTCGTAGCGACCGTAAAGGGTCGGTTCGGCGGCCATGACAGGCAGGGCAGCCAGGGCGAGGGAGGCAAGGAGCAGTTTCACGAAGTGATTTCCTCGGAAAGAAGTAGGCGGATTCTAGACCGCAAAGGCAGCACTTAGTTAGCTCACCCCAGCATAACCGGCACATTGTGAAACATTCGTCCGGCGAATTGGGATTTGGCCTCTAGACTCAAGCTGCTTATCATGACCCGCCCACAGGATTCCAAGAGTTACTTATGCGCCGCCTGCTCACCGGCTGTTTTGTCTCACTGCTGCTCTTGCTCAACACCCTGGTCCTGATCGGCCCGCTGATGGTGTTTGCCCTGCTCAAACTAGTGGCCCCCGGCCGCTATCGTGATTACATGTCGTGGGCGGTGATGTGGATCGCCGAGACCTGGGCAGAGATCGACAAGCTGATTTTCGCGCTGTGCATCCCCACCCAATGGGACATTCGCGGCGGCGGCGATTTGCGCGGTGACACCAGCTACCTGGTGATCAGCAACCACCAATCCTGGGTCGACATCCCGGCGCTGATCCAGGCCCTGAACCGGCGCACGCCGTTCTTCAAATTCTTCCTGAAAAAAGAGCTGATCTGGGTGCCTTTCCTGGGCCTGGCCTGGTGGGCGTTGGACTACCCGTTCATGAAGCGCTACACCAAGGCGTTCCTGGCCAAGCACCCGGAACTCGCTGGGCAGGACTTGAAGATCACCCAGGAGGCTTGCGAGCTGTTCAAGCGCCAGCCGGTGACGGTGGTCAATTACCTGGAAGGCACGCGGTTCAGCGAGGCTAAGCGCAAGCAGCAGGCGTCGCCGTTTGCTCGCTTGCTCAAGCCCAAGGCGGGCGGCGTGGCGTTTGTGCTGGCGGCGCTGGGAGAACAGCTGGACGCCGTGCTGGACGTGACCGTGGTCTATCCGCAGCAAAAGATTCCGGGGTTCTGGGACTTGATCAGCGGCGCGGTGCCCAAGGTGATCATTGACATCCAGACCCGTGAGTTGGATCCGGCATTGTGGCAAGGGGATTACGAAAACGATCCGGCGTTTCGCCAGACCGTCCAGCACTGGGTCAACCAGCTCTGGACGGAGAAAGACGCGCGCATCGAGCAACTGCGCGCGGAGCGTCTTTAACTGCCGGTGCCCCAGGCCTGGGCCAGCTTGCCCAGCAACGAGCTGTTGGCACCCTGCCCGCCCAGGTATTGCAGGATCACCGGGGCAAACTGGCCGACCATCCCACTGTCCATGCCCAGGGCGCTGAACGCGGTGTTCAGGTCGTTGGTGTTCTTCACGTTACCCAGCAAACCGTCCAGGCCGCTGGTCTTGCTGCCGCCGGCCTGGCCGAGCATCCCGCTCAACGCCCCGAGGCTACCCAACGCATTGTTGCCCGACAGTTGGTCAAGGCCCGGCACACTATTGCCCAGTTGCGAATAGTCGTTGCCGCTCAGTTTGTTCTTGGCCAGGCCCAGCATGGCGCCTGTACCGCCTACGGCTTGTTCAGGAGTGATGTTCAGTTGCGAGGTCAGGGCGCTGAGCAGCCCAGCCGTCTCGGAAGACGGTGCCGCAGCAGCCGCCTTGTTGTTGCCACCCTGCATGCCGGAAATGGCATTGGCCGCGTCGCCAAGGCTGAACCCTGCCGCAAACACCGGGCCGGCCGCCAGGGTCATCAGGCAGGAAAGGGCGAAACCGCGTGAAATCTTCATCGAAACAACCTCTGGGTGTAGGGGCGAAAGCAGGCGTTTGACTGGGTATCCGGCACATTGTTCCGGGTCGGCCGAGGAACCCAATCGGCCTACCAGAGTCCATGAAATGACTTCAAGACTTGCCAGGAACAGCCATATGAGCGCCAGCCGCCCCCAAGTAATTGAACAAAAAAAACCATTCTGGAGCCGCCCACGCGTGTTCATAGGCGTCTGCGTGGCCATCGTCGCCGGGCTCGGCGGCGCGCTCTACACCCAAGACAACGTCAAGTCTGCCGCCACCCTGGTGACCACTGCCCAGCAACCCGCGGCACAGATCATGGCGCACAAGGACTACCTCGAAGTAGAACCGATCGCCACGGCAGCGGCTGAGCCGGATCGCAGCCTGGAACTGTGGGCCATGCCCGAAGGCAGCGCACCGGTGTCGCTTGGGCTGCTGCCGGAAGATGGCAAAGGCATTATCGGACTTAACCCGCGTCAGCAGAAAAGCATCCGCAAGCCGGTGGAGTTGATGGTGAGTTCGGAGACCAAGGGTGGGTCAGTGAGCAAGCAGCCGACAGGGCCAACCGTCTACCAAGGCGCCCTCGCCTACCGCTGAGACCACAAAAACCTGTGGGAGCGGGCTTACCCGCGAAAGCGGTAGGTCAGTCAAAGAGGCTTTAACTTAACCACCGCATTCGCGAGCAAGCCCGCTCCCACAGTTGGATTGCTGTGTGCCTGAGCGTTATGCCGCGCTGAAGAGTTTATGCGGATCAATCACAAACTTCTTCGGTACACCCGCATCAAACTCGCCATACCCACGCGGCGCGTCGTCCAGGCTGATCACCTGCACGCCGACGATTTCGGCAATGTTGATACGGTCCCACATGATCGCCTGCATCAACTGGCGGTTGTACTTCATCACCGGAGTCTGCCCGGTGTGGAAGCTGTGGGATTTGGCCCAGCCCAGGCCGAAACGGATGCTCAGGCTGCCCATTTTCGCGGAGGCGTCCACAGCACCTGGGTCTTCGGTGACGTACAGGCCGGGGATGCCAATCTTGCCGGCCACGCGCACGACGCCCATCAGGGAGTTGAGCACCGTGGCCGGTGCCTCTGCCTTGACGCCGTCATGGCCGTGGCCGCGTGCTTCAAAGCCCACACAGTCAACAGCGCAGTCCACTTCCGGCTCGCCGAGCAGTGCGGCGATCTGTTCGTGCAGCGGCGTGTCTTGGGACAGGTCGGCAATTTCAAAGCCCTGGGCCTTGGCGTGAGCCAGACGGATAGGGTTGACGTCGCCGATGATCACCACGGCAGCACCCAACAGGCGGGCGGAAGCCGCAGCGGCCAAGCCCACAGGGCCGGCACCGGCGATGTACACGGTGCTGCCAGGGCCAACGCCGGCAGTGACGGCGCCGTGGTAACCGGTCGGGAGGATGTCGGAGAGGCAGGTCAGGTCGCGGATTTTCTCCATGGCCTTGTCACGGTCCGGCAGTTTCAGCAGGTTGAAGTCGGCGTACGGCACCAGCACGTACTCGGCCTGGCCGCCGGTCCAGTCGCCCATGTCGACATAGCCGTAGGCGCCACCGGCACGCGCCGGGTTGACGGTGAGGCACACGCCGGTGTGTTGTTCTTTGCACGAGCGGCAACGGCCGCACGCCACGTTGAAAGGTACCGAAACCAGATCACCGATCTTCAGGTTTTCGACATCGCTGCCCTTCTCGATCACTTCACCGGTAATTTCATGACCGAGCACCAGGCCGGTCTGGGCAGTGGTACGGCCGCGCACCATGTGTTGGTCGGAGCCGCAGATGTTGGTGGAGACCACGCGCAGGATGACGCCGTGCTCAATCTTCCTGCCACGGGGGTCCTGCATTTTGGGATAGTCGATTTTCTGTACTTCGA
>Ga0207650_10000160_pt1 | contig 81491 bp, 81 predicted proteins | sample KBSS63metaG_FD_184325 | JGI IMG/M metagenome (GOLD analysis project Ga0207650, IMG submission 184325) | Switchgrass rhizosphere microbial communities from Kellogg Biological Station, Michigan, USA - KBS S6-3 metaG (SPAdes) (version 2) | ecosystem: Host-associated > Plants > Roots > Rhizosphere...
CCGGCCTCCTGCTCGCGCAGCACGCCGATGATCTGCGCCTCGTTGAACCTGCTCTTCTTCACGTCCGTCTCCTCACGGTGACGGACTCTCACTCAAACCGAGGGATCAGGAAGGGGGCAGGTCATGTCTCGTCACGTATCACCTTGATCAATATTGGAGCTCCGCCGTCACGAACCGCCATAGTGACGCCGTTAGCCCAAAACCGGGTCCCATCCCGGCGAACATGCCATCGACTATCCTCAGCCCGGCCGTCACGCCATGCGCGCTCTAACTCCAAGCGATCTTCGCCGGCCGCCTGGTCGGAAGCGGTGAAGAGCGCTGCAAACTCCTGCCCTATCGCCTCCTGCGCTGTCAGTCCGACAATGCGCTCGGCGCCTACACTCCAAGACAAAATGTGACCATCTAAAGCGAGCGTCATAATCGCGTAGTCGCGAGCGTGTGTGAGTATCAGCCTCGCCACGTCGCCGTCGATGGACGTGTTCATCGAGGAGTCTTGCGAAGAGAGGCCGCCGGACGGCAGCATTCCGCGGCGCTGGTGTCGCGGCGTCTAATTATCGTCGCGGCCGCGCGCCCTTGTTTCTGATTGTCATGATGGCTCCAGGCCGCGCGCCGTCTTGCCGCGATCTGGACAAGATTCTGGAACCCGCTCACCTAGACCCAGGAGCCTTGGGTTTCTGACTCTTGTCAGCGCGCACGGTCGTCATTTCAGAAAGCGCCTTGGCGTCTGGCCCGTCAGGCCCTGCCGATCGCACCTCCTTCTCCGCAGTTCGCTTAGCGCCAGACTTCGAGACGAGACCGGAGCGTTCTCCCAGAGGCTGCGCCGCATTGCTGCTCCGACCGGCTGTCTGAGAGTGTTTGGTCATGACCTGGCTCCACGGCCTGGGACGCCGTCGGTCTGGTCGGACCTGGCCTGGTTGGGCGCCGGCGCCTTGTTGATCGGCTCGCCGGACTGGGGATCGGTTGCGGTCTTGTGTCCTTGGGGCGTCGCTTGAGCGCCTGCAGGCTCGGTCTTCGACCGGGGCGGCCGACCCGGCTTTTGCTGATCGTCGCGATTCCAAGGATGTTGATTGGGTTCGGGCACGTCGCTGGTCCTGATGATCTGGGTCAAGACAACACCGCGCCAATGCGTTCGATCCACGAATTCACATTCGGCAGGAGGGAGGTATCTGGTTTGGCGTCAGTTTTCGGACGCCGTCGATCCACAGCCTGCGACCTCGCTCCCGCGGTAGGTCCTTGCCACGCTGCCTCGCACCGCCTGTGCCAGAAGCCGGGCCGTTCCGACCCGGAACCACTGCGGGACGCTAGGCCTTGGGCGGTTTAAACCGCTCCGGAGACCGAGATGTCCACGCGCACGCCCGCAAACCTTCAAGACAATTACACTGGCCCGCCCCAGCCGACCGGTCCACCTGCGGGCAATAAAGAAGCGGGCCGCGAAGTGCTCGACGACGGCCAGGAAGAGGTGTTCTCCCGCCGCGCGGTCGAGCTTGGCATGATTGAAGATCCGACGGCGCTCGGGCCGGAGGACGTTGCGGCAGTACCTATGTCTCCAGTGCGCTCGGGGAGCTAGGTCGGTCATGGCGTAGGCCTGCAGCCGCTAAGCCGCTTGGGGCGGGACAAGCGCGGTTCCCGGCTTAAACCGCGTCATTCTGCAGACTAGCGACAAGCGAAGCCAAAAGCGTGGACGCCTGCCGCATCGAGGCGGACGGATTGGTCGCATCCTCCACGAGCTCAACCTGAGCTTCGAGCGCCGCTTCCATGATCTCGACGGCTTCACGCACCGTGAGCAGTTCGCGCTCTACCAATCCGTGGATAAGGCTCTCAACCAACAGCAGGGCGGCGCGACCGTATCCGCCGGTGTGATCTAAGCTGTAATCTTCCGACACTTGGGCACCTTCGAACCAGGCGAGAGTTCAGCCACAGTCTCTCGGCCGCCGGCGCCTGTTTCGAATGTCGACGATAATCGGAAGATAGCCGTAGAAATGTTTGCGATCTATAATCGAAATCAACTTTGTACAATAACGGCGCACAGGTTAAGCTTGGGCGCCGATCCTCTAGCTGTGCTCCATGGCCAATCCGTTCGTCGATAAGCTACGCGGCTTCGTCGATCTCGGGACTGCCGACATCGTGGGGCTAGAACGTGCGACCCACGAAGCGCGCGTGCTTCCTCCGAAGCACGACTTGATCCGCGAAGGCGATCAACCGGGGCCGGTCTTCGTGGTCCTCGACGGCTGGGCCTGTCGCTACAAGATCCTTCCCAACGGCTTGCGCCAGGTCACAGCCTTCCTCATGCCTGGAGATTGCTGCGACCTGCACATCGATATGCTTGCCGAGATGGATCACAGCATCCAGACAGTGACGACGGCGACAGTCGCGACAGTCTCCAGGACGGCGATGGACGACCTCATGGAGACTTATCCGCAGATCGCACGCGCGATGTACATCTCGCAGCTGGTGGACGAGGGCACCTTGCGCTCCTGGATTGTCAGCATGGGCCGGCGCAGCAGCACGGAGCGGGTCGCTCACCTGATGTGCGAGCTGTACCTACGCGCATCGGGCGTTGGCGGGGTCGCAGACCAGACCATCACGTTGCCCTTGTCCCAAGTCATCCTAGCTGACGCGTTGGGGATGACCGCCGTCCACATCAATCGGGTGCTTCGTCGCCTCCAGACAGTGGGCGCAATGGACCTGCGGCGCGGAAACCTTGTCATTCTCGATCCGACGCCGGGGGAAAGCATCGGGGGCTCGTTGCGGCAATCGCCAATGAACGCAGGCGACGTCTAGGCTTCGAACAGGTGACGCGCGGAGCGGTTCCCACCGTCAAGCTTCGCAGCGTGGGAACGCTTTTTAGGCGGCGCCGTTAAAAACCCACAACACCTCTTTGGGAGCGAAGCAATGGGACGCGGAATTCTTCTATGGTTACTTGGGATCCCAATTCCAATTATTATACTTCTCGCGCTAGTATGGCATTGATCTGATGGCGCAACCGCAGACATCAACCCAAATCTACGAACTCGGCTTTGCGGATCAAGCTGGAGCGTCGGCGGTGTCTTGGCCGGCAGTTTTAGCTGGAGCGACAGTGGCGATAGCAACCACAATAATCCTTGCCACATTGGCGACCGGCTTCGGCTTGGCGACGATCTCGCCCTGGAAGGTTCAGGCCGCGCCCATCGCCTTCACGATCGGGGGAGGCATCTGGCTCGTCGTCATGCAGTGGCTGTCGTCGGCGCTGGGCGGTTATATTTCCGGGCGTCTACGTACGAGATGGTCTGGTGTCCACGTCCATGAGGTCTTCTTCCGCGATACCGCGCACGGCCTTTTGACGTGGGCGGCGGCCACGATCGTAGTGTCCGCGCTTGCCCTGCACGGGGCCGCGGCGGCCGTCGACACATCGCCTCGCGCTGCGCTTGACGCTGCAGAAATCGCTGCCGCACAAAAATCGTCAGCTGCCTTTGCGATATTCACGGCAATTTCGATGCTCGTCGGAGCATTCATTGCATGTGTCAGCGCCGCCCTCGGCGGGCGTTTGAGGGATGAACATCCCTAGCCAATGGGCGCTCCAACCCATGAAAATGGCCCGGCTCTGTCCAGAGCCGGGCCGGATTGCACATTTGCACGCCCAGTCAAAACCCCGGCGGCTGAGACCTGTCCAAGTTTAGTCCAGCTGAAGCCAAACCTTTCGTGATCACGCATCGGGCCGATCGTTGCAGGGTCTTACCATTTGTCCGGCAGCACTTTCCAACAGGTCGAGAGAGTTGAGGGTGCGGCTACCGCCTGACACCCCGTGGTCCCAGCGAAGCGGTGTTGCCGAACTTGAGGGATCTCAAGCCCCGACCGCGACTTCCCCTTTCAGGCGGCTCGGTCAACTCGTCGCGGACGGAGATACCTAACGATGGAGTCTATTGCCGGTTGGGCCGCGCCTGCGGCGACGATGATTGCGGCGATGATGACCGCCGCGAACCTGGGCGCGCGCGTCACCGGCTGGGGGTTCGTCGTGTTTGTTCTGGGATCGCTCAGCTGGTGCGCAGTGGCGCTCGCGAGCGGCCAGGCCAATCTTCTTTGGAGCAACGCCTTCCTGACGCTCGTCAATGTCGTCGGGGTCTGGCGGTGGCTTGGCCGCAAGGCGCGATATGAGAAAGGAAGTCGCGCCGCGGAGGCAGAAAGCGCCGAAGCCGATGCGCCAAGCCTGATCGCCTTTGGGTCGATCGCCGGCGCCAAGCTCATCGGCGCCGGAGGCGAGGCGGTGGGATCGATCGTCGATGGGATGATGCGTTGCCGGGATGGCCGGCTGGCCTATGTCGTCGTCACGGACGACGGCGTGGCTGGTCTGGGTGAACAGCTTTACGCGGTGACCGCCGACGAAATCCGCTTCGACGGCGACCAGGTGACGACAAGGCTCTCCGTAGATGAGATCAAGCGGCGCGACCCCATCGAGGCCGGCGCTTGGCCGGCCCGCGCGTAGGGGGGCGTTCGCCCTCGTGGGTCAGTTCGCCCGCACCGGTGCAAGTTTGGACGTGAGCTCTTCCTTGCGAGCCTTGAGGCGCTCGCCCATGGCGTCGAGATCTTCGTCGCCCTTCTTGGCTTGCGCAAAGATGCCGCCGGGCTGTTCTTCTTCCTTGACGTGGTGCTTGATGTACTCGCCCAGAACCTTGACTTTGGCGTCGTAATACTCGTCGCCAGGCTTCATGGCCTCAATTTCGGCGATCAGCTGCTTCGCGCCGGCATGTTCGACGTAAGCCTCGTCCAGCATGTCCTCTTCCACGTCGCCGCGTTCCTCAGGATAGAAGATCTCTTCTTCGATCGTCGTGTGAATTTTCAGCGCCGTCGCGATCTTGGTGAAAAGCTCCAGCTTCTCGGTGTCGTCTTCCAGTTGTTCGAACTCGTCGAACCAGCCGTCCACCTCGCGATGGTCGGCCTTAAGCAGCCGGACGGCGAGGGGGTCGCGGCGCGCTGTCGTACGGCGGCGCCCCGAGCTCTTGCGTGCCGCGCTGGTGGATTTGCTGGTGGTCGCCATGTCGAAACTTCCTTTTCGGGCGCGCCGCTGCACTCGCTTCTGGCGAAGCAGAGTGGGACGGCGGCCAAGTTTGAAATCTGAGGCGCGGCGCTCTCTCGCCTGCCGCGTCTCCCGTACGTACGTAACGGGGCGGCTGACCGGACGTTCCTGTGTGGGAAAGCCGACCGAGCGGAGTCGTCAGGGGCCGGTGGAGGCGTGCGACGCCGTGACCGGTTTCGATTCTGGAGACTCGCGCTGGCGCAGGAATATCGAGAGAACCACCAACACGGCGGTCGACAGGAACTCGCTCTGCCAATTCTGGAACGACTCGAACCAGAGCTGCGCGTCGCCGAGATAGGCGAACACCGAAAGGGCGGGTTCGCCATGCTCGACAGCTTGTTCGGTCGCGGCGCGAGCGCTTTGCGTCCAGTGAAGGACAAAGGTGAGTACAAACAGAAGCGCCAAGGCGAGGCCGAGCGAATGGGCGTAGATCGCCCGCCAAAATGGACCGAGCCGCAGAATTCCGGGGGTTCCTGGATCGTTTGCCTTCAAGGCTAGATCTGCGTCACGGGGCGGCGCATCGGGATCCTTCGACTCGGCCGAGCCGCGTTGAATGAGGACCGCGGTCAGCAGGACATAGGCCGACATCTGCAGAAATTCGCTCTCCCAGTTCTCGAACAGGGCGGAGAGGAACTCGGCGCTGCCGGCGTAGGACGCGAGGCTCAAGGCCGCCTGTCCGTGCCGAAGCGCATCCTCGTTGGCGACCTTCCAGCCGGTCAGCCATTGGCCGCCAAGGCTTAGAAGGAAGAGCAGCAGAAGCACCAACGTCAGGCCGTTGTCTCTCAGCAGACGCATCTGACCGACTCCCCGAATAGGCGCCATCAACGCCGGGCTTTGTCCTTGTTTCCGCAACGATGAGGAACGGGCCGGCGGTTGAGCGGTTGGCGTTCGGCGCGGGGGGCGAACGATGGCGAAAAAGTCGCAAAGCATGATCGAGGACGCGGCGTTGACGGACGCGCCATTGACGACCGGCGGATTGCCGGCGCCGGACCTGCCGCAGCCGCCCGACCGCGGCAAGCTGCAGCCGCCGGCGGCGTGGTGCGCCCATCAGATTATTGAAACCGCCCGCGCCGCCGGCCCACGCGGCCTCCTCTACGCAGCCTCTAGCGAACGGCGCGCCGATGAGGTCGGTCGGGCGTTGCGCCAGTTCGCACCTGACATCGAGGTCATGGTTCTGCCGCCGTGGGACTGCCTGCCTTACGATCGGGCTTCGCCATCGCGCGAATGCATGGGCCGCCGCATGGCGGTGCTGGCTCGCCTTAGCGAGTTGCCGCACGGACCTAGGGTGCTTGTCACAAGCGCCGAGGCCTTGATGCAACGGACGCCCCCGCCTCGCGTCCTCGAACACGCATTCCTGTCCCTGCGCGCCGGCAGCCGGCTGGACCGCGACGCCTTGCAGGCCTTCGCCGCGGCGACCGGCTACATCGCCGACGACCGCATCGACGAGCCGGGGGAAATCGCGCTCCTGGGCAGCGTCGTCGACATCTATCCGGCCGCCGCCGCGGGGCCGGTCCGGATCGCGCTCGACGCTGACGACACCATCCTGGAGATCAAGCGGTTCGATCCGCTCAGTCAGCGAACCGACGAAGCCCTGACGGAGATTACGATCGGCCCCGCGTCCGAGCTGGTGCTCGACGCCAGTGACGCCGAGCAGCGTGAGGCGGGAGATGAGCATCAGGCGCCGGACACCTATGGCCGAATGACGAGCGTCTTCGATCGCATTCCGGAGGCGATTGTTGTCGAGGATCTCCGGACTCGCGAGAGGGCCGCCGACTTCGCCGAACAGGTCGCCGAGGCCTACGAGGCCAGCACCAGTCTGGCGGAGCGCGACGCCGATCGACGGCTGCTGGCGCCGGACCGTCTGTACCTCTCTGTCGAGGCGTTCCGGCGTGCTCTAAAGGTGCATGAGGCGGAGCCGCTGAAACCGGAAACGGCTCGCGCCAATCCCAACTTCGCTCGCGAGGCCAACCCTGGTCGGGCGTTCGCTGACTTCGTGAGCGCCAGGCTGGGCGAGGGCGCGCGCGTGATCCTGACGGGCCTCGCGCACGAACTGCGTCCGCTTTCCCGCGCCGTGAAACGCGGGCTGGATCTGGCGCCCGAAGTCGTCTCCGACTGGAAGGGCGCGCTCGACGCCCCGGCCGGCGCACTGGTCGCTTTCACCGCTGATGTGGACGCAGGTTTTCAGGACGACAAAGCCAAACTCGTACTGATCGCGGCCTCGGACGTTCTGGGCGGCCGCGCGGCGCAGGCGGGCGGTGACGGCGGTGCGGCGCTGTTGAGAGATCCCGACCTGCGGGTCGGCGACGTGGTGATTCACGAAGATTACGGCCTGGGCGTACTCAAGGCGCTTGAGCGCGTGAAAGTGGATGGAGTCGAACGTGACGCCCTCCGGCTGCAGTATTCCGGCGACGCCAGCCTCCTTGTGACCGTGGACGAACTCCACAAGGTTTGGCGCTACGGCGCCGAGCCTGAGGCCGTCAGTCTGGATCGACTGCACACCGACGCCTGGAACCGTCGGCGTGCCGAACTCAGCGCCGACATCGATCAGACAGCGGTCCGCCTTGTCGACCTCGCCCATGCCCGCGCCGCGACCAAGGGCATCGTGCTGGAGCCGCCGAAAGCCGCCTACGCACGGTTCGCGGCGCGCTTCCCTTATCCCGAGACGCCGGACCAGGCGGCCGCCATTGAAGCCGTGTTGAAAGACATGTCGTCGGGGAGGGTGATGAGCCGGCTGATCTGCGGAGATGTCGGCTTCGGCAAGACGGAGGTGGCGCTTCGCGCTGCGGCCGCTGCTGCGCTCTGTGGCAAGCAGGTCGCCGTGGTCGCGCCTACAACCGTGCTCGCGCGCCAGCACTACGAGACGTTCCGCAGGCGTTTCGCCGGGACCGGCGTCGAGGTCGCTCAGATCTCCCGGCTCGTGAGCAGCAGCCAAGCGAAGGACGCCAAGGCCGCACTTGCGGATGGTTCGTTGCACATCGTGGTCGGCACCCACGCGCTCGCCGCCGCCGATGTCGCCTTCTCCGACCTCGGCCTGCTGATCATCGACGAAGAGCAGCGGTTCGGCGCGCGGCTCAAGGCACGGCTTCGCGACCTGGCGCCTGTGGCCCATTTGCTCACGATGACGGCGACGCCGATTCCGCGGACCCTTCAGTTGGCGATGGTGGGAGTCGAGGATGTGAGCGTCATCGCCACGCCGCCGGCGCGGCGGCGGCCGATACGCACCTTCTTAGCCCCTTGGGACGCGGCGATGGTTCGCACAGCGCTGCTGCGGGAGCGGCGTCGCGGCGGGCAAAGCTTCGTCGTGGTCCCGCGGATCGAAGACATCGCGCCGCTGACGGAGGAGCTTGCCCGCCTCGTTCCCGAGCTCGGCACTCGCTTAGCTCACGGGGACCTAAGCTCCGACGAGGTCGACGAGCAGATGGTGGGCTTCGCGGCGGGCGACGGGGACATATTGCTCGCGACCAACATCATCGAAAGCGGTCTCGACGTGCCGCGCGCCAATACGATGCTGGTCTGGCGAGCGGACCTGTTCGGTTTGTCCCAGCTTCATCAATTGCGCGGGCGCGTCGGGCGCGGCAGGGCGCAGGGCGTGGCCTATCTGCTGCACGATCCGGCTCACGAGTTGGCGGACGCCACCCGGGCCCGGTTGTCGACGCTCGAGGCTTTCGACCGGCTCGGCTCCGGCCTGGCCATCAGCGCGCGGGACCTCGAGCTGCGCGGCGCGGGCGACCTTGTCGGAGAAGAGCAGGCCGGACACCTGAAGCTGATTGGAGCCGCGCTCTATCAGAAATTGCTCACGCGGGCGGTGCGCGCCGCGAAGGGCGAGATCGAAGGGCCGGACTGGGCGCCAGAGCTCAATATCGGGCTCACCGGCGCGATCCCAGAGGGCTACGTCCCGGACGCAACGGTGCGTATCAATCTCTATGCGCGGCTGGCTCGGATTGAAGACATCGAAGAGGTCGACGAGTTCGCCGAAGAGCTCGAGGACCGCTTTGGCTCCCTTCCGGAAGAGGCTTTGGATATCGTCGAAATTGCGCGCCTGCAGGCGCTCGCCAAGCGAAACGATGTGATGAAAATCGACGCGGGACCCAAGGCCATTGCGTTGACCTTAAAGGGATCAACGCCCGCTCATCTCCCTGCCGGCGTCGAGAGCAACAATGGAAGGCTGCTCTTGCGCAAGCCGTCTGCGGGCGATCGCGGTCGCGCCGAGCTGATCCGCGAACTCCTGGTAACCATGGGCTGAACACGTCCAAGCCCGCAGGCGGTGTCGCCCAGTGCAGGAAAGTGGGTCTCGCTGATGCGGGCGAGATGGTCCCAAGCGCCGATCCGCTCCTATCTCATAGACTTGCGATGCGCTGCGCGCCGAGCTGACGGTCGGTCGCGCGACGCCACATCGCAGCTTGACCTCTAAAGAGCGGCCACCTCTCCGCGTATGCAATGCTGCACGTTGACCTAACGCGCGTCAGCGGTCGCTGCGTCACCCCAGCGGCTTTTGATAGATCTCGCCATCGCCGCTGCCGGGCTCGGCCATCTTGCGGTGTTGCTCGGCCTTGATGCTCTCCGGCGTGACAGCCCCCATGGCGGCCTGGACCTTGTTCTTCCAGCCGTGCACGACGTCACCCTCGCCCTTTATCATCGCCTCATAGCCGGTCTTGGCGACGTCGGCGGGATCGTCTTTCTTGCTCCGAGCGACCTTGGTGTCTGCCATGTCCGCCCGCTCGAAGAACTCGGTGTCGGTTGCGCCAGGAAGCAAGGTCGTGACGCTGACGCCCGTGTCCTTGAGCTCGTTGCGCAGCGCCCAGGCGAAGCTGTCGATGAAGGCTTTGGTGCCGTTGTAGACCGCCTGGAATGCGCCCGGCATCAGCCCAGCTATCGACCCCGTAAACAGGATACGCCCCTGGCCCCGCCCGACCATGCGCGCCGCGATCCGCTGCACCAGATAGATTGTGCCGGTGACATTGGTGTCGATCACATGACGCCAGTCTTCGAGGGACTGGTCCAGAAAGGCGCGCCCCAGGCCATGTCCGGCGTTCGCGAGCAGATGGTCGACGGGCCGGTCACCGATCAAGGTGAGGAGCCGATCGACACCCTCGATTGTGGAGAGGTCGACCTGAAGCTGCTCTACGCTCGTGTCGAAGCCCTCCAGCGATTGGGCCGCTTCAACCAGCTCGGCCCGGTCGGCGGCGATTATGAGGTCGGAGCCATCCAGAGCGCACAGCTTGGCCAGCTCGTAGCCGATGCCGGAGGACGCACCGGTGACGACGGAGAGGGGGCGGATCATGTCGGACATCACGCGGCTTCCTTCTGCCAATCGGGCTTCAGGACGACCTTGGTCACGTCGTTCTGCTCTTCCTTGAACATCCGATACCCCTCGGGCGCGGACTCCAGCGGCAAGCGGTGGCTGATCAGGAAAGTCGTATCGATCTTGCCCTCGCCGATCATGTCCAGCAGCGGGCGCAGATACTTGTGGACGTGGGTTTGCCCGGTCTTGACCTGCAGGCCCTTCTCCATGAGCGCGCCGATCGGGAATTTGTCCGCCATGCCGCCGTAGACGCCTGGGATGGAGACCCGCCCACCCTTGCGACAGGCCATGATCACCTCGCGCAGGACATGCGTGCGGTCGGTGCCGAGCTTGGTCGTGGTCTTCACCGCGTCGAGAATGTTGTCGATCGTGAAGCCGTGGCTCTCCATGCCGACGGCGTCGACCACGGCGTCCGGCCCGATGCCGCCGGTCATCTCGGTCAGCGCTTCGCGCACCTTCACGTCGTGGTAGTTGATGATTTCCGCCCCCATCGACTTTGCGAACTCGAGGCGGTGGGGATAGTGGTCGATCGCGATGACGCGGTGGGCGCCCATCAGAAAGGCGCTCTGTATCGTGAACAGGCCGACGGGCCCGCAACCCCAGACCGCGACCGTGTCGCCGGGCTCGATCTGGCAGTTTTCCGCGGCCATCCAACCGGTCGGAAGGATGTCGGAGAGGAAGAGTACCTTGTCGTCCTCGAGCCCGTCAGGGATCACGATCGGGCCGACGTCGGAGTAGGGCACCCGCACGTACTCCGCCTGGCCGCCGGCGTATCCGCCGGTGAGGTGCGAGTAGCCGAAAGCCCCGGTCATCGCGTGGCCATAGGCGACCTCGGACATGTCGACCTTCTCGGCCGGATTCGAGTTGTCGCAGGCGGCGAATTGCTGCTTCTCGCAGAAGAAGCATTGCCCGCAGGCGATGACGAACGGCACCACCACCCGCTGGCCCTTCGTCAGACTGGAGCCAGGGCCGACCTCGACGACCTCGCCCATGAACTCGTGCCCCAGGATATCGCCCTTGTGCAGGCTCGGGATGTAGCTGTCGTACAGGTGCAGATCGGAACCGCAGATGGCGGTGGAAGTGATCTTGATGATCGCATCTCTCGGATTGACGATCTGGGGGTCCGGAACAGAGTCCATCCGGACGTCGTGTTTGCCGTGCCAGGTGAGCGCGCGCATGGGTGAATTCCTTGTGATTGGATCAGCCGCGCGGCGCGGCGTCGGGAGCCTCTGAGGTCGAGACCTCGCCGGTCTCCATCAGCTGCTTGAAGCGGCGCAGTTCGCGGCGCGCCTGGATCTTCGGCTCTTTCTGGAAGAGCTTGGCGATCAGCTTGCCGAGTTCGCCGGCCGGGGGGTCGTAGACGATGGTCGCGGTCACTTCCGTGCCGCGGCCGGGCGGGCCGTCGCGGAACTCGATGCGCCCCGTGTTCTTGATGTCGGCGCCCTCGACGGATTCCCAGGCGATGACCTCGCCGGGTACGTCCTCGGTGACGATAGCGTCCCATTGCACGGTGCGTCCGGCGGGCGCCTTAACGACCCAGTGGGAGATGCGGTCGTCTCCGGGGGTGACGCTCTCTACATTCTCCATGAAGGCGGCGAGGTTCCGGAAGTCCCGCCAGAAGGCGTAGAGCTCGGACCGCGGGCGATTGATGGTGACCGTCCGGCCGACCAGGGCGGCTTCACGCCAGCCACGGTCTTCCGCAACTTCCTTGGCGACATCTCGTTGGTGGACGGCGGCCGTCAGCGGGGCGTCGCTCTCGCGCGCCCGCTCAACATTTTCATCTGACATTGTGATTTCCTCGCGGGCCAACAAGTCGCCCGCTAACGGATTGTTCCTCTGTCGGCGGGACGACCCATGGCCACATCACCGGCGATCGCCGCCTTCGCCTGGGCCACCGCGTAGGCCTCGGCCTCCTGGGCGCCCTGGACCACCTTGCCCATGCCGAAGAACTCGTGGACCACGCCCGGGTAGACCTTGCGTTCGGCGGTCACGCCAACTGCGACGAGCGCCTTTTGCAGCGCCAGGCCGTCATCCCGCAGGGGGTCTATGTCGGCGTTGATGATGGTGACCGGCGGAAGGCCGCGTAGATTGGCCTTGGTCAGGTCCCAGCGCGGATCCTGCATGTCGGCCGGCGTGCGCTGCGCATAATGGGCGAACCACTTGAGCATCGGCGTGTTCAGCGGCTTGGCGTTGGCCGCTTCGGTTTTGGAGGGCAGGTTCGGATCGCTGCTGGCGATGGGGTAGACGGCGATCACAGCCTTCGGCGTCGCTATCTTGGCGTCGCGGGCGTGGATGGCGGCATTGACCGCGAGGTTTCCCCCGGCGCTTTCGCCGGCCACCACGAGTTTCGAGGGGTCACCGCCCCAACTCGCGGCGTTCTTCACCGCCCAGTCGTAGGCGGCGTTGGCGTCCTCGTGCTGCGCCGGGAAGCGATGCTCCGGAGCGTGGCGGTATTCCACGGAGACGACGACGGCGTTCAAGGCCTCCGCCATGAACCGCGGGGTGGCGTCATAGGTCTGCAGGTCCGCAATGACCCAGCCGCCCCCATGATAGTAGACGACCACTGGCGCCTTGCTTTCCGCCGCCAGCCCTGCAGGCCGGTAGATGCGCGCCACTTGCGAGGGATCCGGGCCATAGGCGAGATCCTTCGTCGCCACCGCGTTGTCCGGCGTCGTCGGCATGCCCTGCGCGGCCATGACCTTGGCGACGGCGTCGGCCGGCGCCGGCTGCGCCCTGGCCTCCCGTGGTGTGAGGGTTTCGATGGGCTTGCCGCCCAGACCCTTCAGGGCGTCCAGCACGGCCTGCATGTCCGCGGCGGCGGGTTTGGGCGCTTTTGCTGTCGGCGCGGCGAAGGCCGGTGGCTGGGCGGTAGCCGATGCGGATTGCGCTAGCGAAGGGGTGGCGAGCAATAGAGCGGCGCTGGCCGCAGTGAGCCACAGAGCCGGGCGGAGACGAGCGTTAGACATGAGTGGAATTGCATCCTTGGACGCACAGATACGTGCCGGCTGCAAACAGCACTCGGTGAATTGCGTTCCTCGCAGTGTAAAATGATAAGCGGGCGACAATTCATTCAGAGATCGGCGTTCTTGGCTCGCGATTTCTCGCGCAATCTAAGATCGGCCCGTCGCTAGTTAGTTTCGTCCGCCTGCATCTCTGCGAAAACTTCCCGGAACGTGCATAGCAAGACGACGTTTTGGCCTCATGCTGCTGCTATCCTGCGGCTGCGCGCGTGGAACGTCCTTTGAAAGCCGACCTCAATAAGGTCTTCGCAAACTTCGCTACGGCGACTGCGAAGGCGACCGGTAGTCCTGCCGCATTTCTGCTGTGTGTCGCTGCGGTCCTGTTGTGGGCCGTCACGGGTCCGGTTTTCAAGTTCTCGGAAACTTGGCAGCTGGTGATCAACACCGGCACGACCATCGTCACCTTCCTGATGGTCTTCCTGATCCAGAACACCCAGAACCGGGATGGGGCGGCGGTGCAAACCAAGCTCGACGAGCTGATCCGGTCTTCGGACGCGGAAGACGAATTCATCGGCATCGAAAAGCTGACCGACAAGGAGCTTGAGACTTTGCACGCCAAGTGTCGGCGAGCGGCGGCCACGGCGGCGCGACTCATGGAGCAGGCTGAAGCCGAGCGCAGGTCACGAGGCTCCGCTGCGGCTCCTGCGCGCCGATCGCGTGCAAAGAAGGCGGCCTGAGGTGACCAGCCTCGCCGTCCATGAGGCGGATTCGGTCGACGCGATAGCCGAACTGCACCGCGAGCACCACGCCAATTCCTCCGGCGCCCAACGGCTGATCGATCGCATAACCGCGACACTGGGGCGCCCGCTCGCAGCCATCATATTTCTTGTCGCCGTCGTCATCTGGATCGGCTTCGCCGCGCTCGCCGCAGGCGGCGATGTCGGGAAGCCGGTTTACGGTTGGCTGGAATTCGTGGCCACGCTCGGCGCGCTCCTGATCGCCATCCTAATCCTGGTGACGCAGCGTCGGGCCGACGAACTCGCCGAGCGGCGAGCCCAGCTGACGTTGCACCTCGCCGTGCTGGCCGACAAGCGAAGCGCAAAGCTCATCGCGCTGCTCGAAGAGCTTCGCCGCGATGATCCGAATGTAGCGAACCGGCTCGACCGCGAGTCCGAAGCGATGGCTGAACCCACCGACCCGCGGACGGTTTCAGCGGCGATCGAACAGCCGATCGACAAGGTCGAGAACGGCAGCACTGTCTAGCTGGCCGGTGAGCTATGCGTCGGCTTCCTATTCAGTCGCCTCGCTTTGAAGGCTGACGACCAAAGCGGCGAGTAGGGCGGCCGCGTGCTCCATGGATCGAGAGGGGGGCCGCGCGTCGTCCGCGAGCTCCACCTGAGCTTCGAGCGCCACTTCCATGATCTCGATCGCCTCATTCACGGAGAGCAGGGATCGCTCCGCGAGCCCGTGTATGAGGCTTTCCACAAGCACCAAAGCCGCACGACCATGGCCGTCTACTTGATGAAGGTCGTCGGGCTCGAGGCCGCTCAGTTGGGACGTCATGGCATCCACACTTTCAGGCGAGAGCTCCTATGCTCTCACCGCCGGCGCCTGGACCAAATGTCGGCGATGGCGTGCACAGTAGCTCGCCCCTCGCTCAGCAGCCATAATCGAAATCAACTTTAGACAATAACAAATCGCAATTTCAGTAGGCGCGCCATCCATATAGATCTGCTGTATGGTCAATCGCTTCGTCGACAAGCTGCGCGGCTTTGCTGACCTGGAGCCCGGTGATGTCTCGGCGCTCGAGCATGTAACGGCGGGAGCCCGCGCGTTCGCGCCGAAGCAGGACCTGATCCGCGAAGGCGACCAGCCCGGACCGGTTTTCGTGGTGCTCGAAGGCTGGGCCTGTCGCTACAAGATTCTTCCCAACGGCTTGCGCCAGGTCATGGCCTTTCTCATGCCTGGAGATTGCTGCGACCTGCACGTCGGCATGCTGGCGGAGATGGATCACAGCATTCAGGCTCTGACGCCGGCCTTGATCGCGACCATCGCCAGGACCGAGATGGACGCAATCATGAACGCCCATCCGCAGATCGCGCGCGCCATGTACATTTCGCAGTTGGTGGACGAAGGCACGTTGCGCTCGTGGATCGTCAGTATGGGGCGGCGTAGCAGTATGGAACGGGTCGCCCACCTGATGTGCGAACTGTACCTAAGGGCCGCCAGCGTCGGCGGAACCGCCGGCCGCACCGTCATCTTGCCATTGTCCCAGGTCGTCCTCGCCGAGGCGTTGGGTATGACGGCCGTCCACATCAACCGCATCCTGCGCAAGCTTCGTACAGTTGGCGCCATGGACCTCCGCCGCGGCAACCTCGTCGTCCTCGACCCAAGACACCTGGTCCAGATCGCAGGCTTCGACGAAAACTACCTGCACCGACGAATGCGGCAGCAATCTCCCGCCGACGCTACCGCCCTGCGGGTTCTGAAGGAGAAGCTTGATATAGATTAACGTCGCAATGCGCGCTTGCACGTAGCCTCCCATGCTCCGACGGGAGAGCTAGATGACGGACTTGATGGGGGATCTGCGGCCGTCGGAAAGCCTAGCGCCGCCGCAAAACTTCAAAGAACGGGTGATCTCTCGTGCGTCTGGAACGCACCGTTCATGGCCAAAAGACACGATCGTTGAGGCAAACGGACCGGCGAATGACGGGGTCGTCGTCCTCTTGAGCGGTTGGGCAGGGCGTATCCGCCTTCTCACAGATGGCCGCCGTCAGATCACGCGCCTCCTTTTGCCGGGGGACGTCTGCCAGGCCCGCGCGCTTGCTGAGCTCAATGGTCCCGTCGTTGCGCTGACCGATGCAAAGACAGTGTCGTGGTCGGGCTCCAGCGGCGATGCTTCGTCGGAAGATTTTCGCTACGGTCAGATGCTTGCCCAAGCCGCGATCAGGCAGGAGCTTGCCGATCTCATCAACCACGTGGTTCGGCTTGGAAGAATGTCAGCTTATGAGCGCACGGCGCATATGTTCCTTGAGCTGTACGAGCGTCTGGCTTGCACCGGCCAAACACGCGGCAATTCGATGCCTGTGCCTCTCACCCAAGACGTCTTTGCGGACCTCCTGGGTCTGAGCGTCGTTCATGTGAATCGGACCCTGCAGCAGCTTCGGCGGAAGGGCTTAATCGCCTACCGGTCTGGTGAGTTTAGGATCCTGGACGTGTTAGGGTTAGCGGCCGTTTGCGATTACGAGTTCACGCGAGCTAGGCCTCGCACTGCGGAGCCACGAAGCTTCGCCGCTGCGCGGCCGCGCGCCTCGACCTAGTCGCTGGCGCTCGGGTCGTGAACATCGATGAATGGGTCTTACACGTGCAGTGCTGACCATGTGTCTTCCCCGGCATTGGCCTATCTACTTCGCTTTTCCGCAATCTCGGCCGCCGCCTCAAGTTCTCGCCAGCCCTGTGAGATCCGCCAGTAGGCGGTCCGCTCGACTTCGCTTGATGCATTGCTCGCCAGGCGTTCGGCTTCCTCAGCCTTCGCCTTGTACTCGACAGCCCGCTCCATGATCGTGCCAACTCGCTGCGCTGGGGGGTCAGTTCCAGCGCTCAGCAATATAATAATCGCCCGATCCGAAGGCCGCGGTGCTCGCAAGTCCGGCGGTTCGCCCCCATCTGCGATGCTTGACCCGACAATCTGACGACCAGCCGTCCGCCCCCGACTTCGAGCGGGATCTCATCGCGTTTATTCCGCATATGCGCGCGTTCGCCCGCTCGCTCTGCGGTGACGCTGCTCAGGCCGACGACCTGGCCCAAGACGCGTTGTCCAAGGCGCTCAAGAACAGGGACAGCTATCAGCTCGGCACGAACATGAAGGCATGGCTCTTCATGATCGTCCGCAATCAGTTCTATTCCGACAAGCGCCGGTCTTGGCGCAACTCGTACCTGGACCCGGAGGTCGCCGAGCGATCGCTCGTGGCGACCGACGATCCCTCGTCGGTGCTGGCCTTGGACGAGGTCCGGCAAGCGCTGCAGATGCTGCCCGACGTCCAGCGTGAGGCGCTCGTCATGATCGGCGCAGGTGGTCTCTCGTACGAGGAGGCTGCGGAGATCGCCGACGTGGCCGTGGGGACTGTGAAGAGCCGGGTCAGTCGCGCGAGGGCGGCGCTACAGGCCGTCCTCGAAGCTGGAACTTTCCAACGTGACGGCGCGCCTGCCCAGGAGGCGATGGCGGCGATCATGGCCGATGTGCCTCGACGTTAGTCGCGTCGAGCCGCCCCGGGGGGCGACGGCGCTGAGAGGCCCCGGCGTCAGGGGGCCTCTCAGCCTCATCGATGCTTCAGTTTGGCGGCGTCTGGAGCTGATCCTTGGCCGCCTGTACGCCGGATCGCGCGGCGTCGGCCAACCGGTCAGCCGGCTCGCGCAGGGCGTCGCCGTCCTGAAGTTCGGACTTCACCGCCCCATAGGTGGCCTGAGCCGCGGCGCCGGCCTTCTCCATGGTCTCCTGCGCGAGGGCCTTTCCTTTTTCGACGAGCTTGTCCCGGGTTTCTCCGAGCATCCGGTCTTCGGCCTCCGTCGCAGGCAGGGCCGAGCCGACCGCAAGACCAACCAGTAGGCCGGCTCCTGCGATCAACAGCGGTTCACCGTGCAAGGTATCGAGGAAGGTCTGTTGCGCCTTGTGTCCGGCTGAGCGCCCGGCTTCGGCGACCGTGTCGCGCGCGCCGGTGACCTTGTCCTGGACGCTCGAGGCCATGTCGTGCGCCTTTTCGCCGAGATGACGCGCCTTGTCCTTCAGCCCTTCGGCCATTTTCTCGGCGTCTTCATCGCCTTGGTTATATCCCGCCTGAGGATCATGCGGTTTCGAGAAGCTGCGCGGTTCAAAGGTCGCGCTCATCTGGTTCCGATTGTTGCTCATCATCAGCCAGGCTAACCCCAGCCCCATCACCGCAAGCGGCATGGGATTAGCCTTCGCCTGCCCGGCGAACTTGGAGGCGACCTGCTGTCCCGTTCCGCCCATCAGGTGAGCGGCTTCGTCGAACAACTGACCCGGAGACATCTTCTGCTTCAGGGCTTCAACGTTGCGGTCGAGTTCGTCGCGGGAGGCTTCGACCTCAGCCTCGACTTGTTCTGAGGTTCTCATTGCACCTGCTCCTTCACGAGTTGTGCGTCTTTCTGGATTTGTCGGGCGGCGCGATCCGGGGCGAGCGCCGAGGGCTGCACCTGCTTCGCGGCGTTACGGACCATGCTGTAGCCAATCAGGCCGGCGACGCCGCCGACCAGCAGAGCCGCCCAGCCGGGGTGCATGAACTGACTTAGCGCGATGACAACCGCTGCCAGGAGGCTCAGGAACCCGCCCAACAGCAGCGCAGCGCCGAGGCTCATAGAGACGCCGGCACGAGCGGCGTCGGCCATCTTCTCCTTGACCTCCGTGCGGACGAGCTCGGACTCCTTGCGCACCAGGTTGGCGAGGTCGCCCGCCACCGCGGAGAGAACGTCCGGGATGGAGCGGGTGTCAGATTCAGACATGCGTCAGCTCCTTGATCCGTGGCGATCCGGTTGATTCAAGGCGAAATCCGTCTCTGCGGCGGCGTCCGCGCCTGTCCGGGTCGCGGTCATGTTGGCGCCGACGGCGTCGAGATCGGCCAGTTCGTAGGTCGGCGGCGCCCCGCCCGGCGCACTGAACGAGGTTTCCTCAAGAGGATTTCTCTTCGGTTCGCCATGCGATTCCGAGCTGCGCAAAAGCCGGCCGAGCGCAACACCTGCCAACACCGAGCCTGCGATGAACGCGGTCGGGTTGCGGCGGCCGAAGTCTCGGACGGCGTCGATCAATTCCTCGGGCCGCTTGTCGGCGACGGAGCGCGCGAAACTCTCCAAGCCGTCGGAGGCCTGGCGGATGAACTGTGCAGCCATCGACTGATCGCTCTGGCCGAGTTCGTCGCCCGCCCGGCGAACGGCGTTGGCGAAGTCGCTCAACGTCTGCGTCGCGGTCTCCAGCTTCTCATCAACCTTCTCGGAGGCTTTGTCTTTCGCGTCTGAGGTGAAGCTGGCGGCCTCTTGTTTGACCGCTTGGACGGCGCCCTGCGCCATCTCCTTTGGGGAAGCTGGGCTCGCGCCTGGTAGGCGTGAGTCGTTCATTCCACCGCCCATGTCGGTAGTGTTCATCGATTATCTCCGGAAAGACGCCCGGCCGTCTGGAGTGGCGGCGAGGGAGCGGCGGGTAAGCGCGGGGTGGGGGGCGAAGTTCCAGAATCTTCTGCGAAAATTCCGACATCGAACCCGCCCGTCGGATGAGCGTTGAAACCGCAATTCTTCAGCCAGGGGCGGAGGGCCCTCTTCGATGCCGGATCGCCGAGAAGACTCCGCACGGCTGGAGCTGCTGCGGCTGCTGGCTAACGACGGCTACCAGTTCACCACGCCTGCGCCCTCCACCCATCGACGCGTGCTTCTGAGGCGTGGGCGCGTGATGGCCGCCACCCTGGACGAGGTGTTCGGCTGGAACCTGCCCTTCGAAACGAGCGGTCCACTGTCGCGTCTGATCCCCACCATGGAGGCAGCCGCCGTGCTTCGCTTGCAAGGTAGGGAGGCCTCGAGTCGCCTCCGCGTAGCGAGCGTGGGTCCGCTGCTTTTCCTGCACTCCGCGTTCCCGCCGCACAGGGCCGACAGCGTGTTCATGGGGCCGGACAGTTATGCGTTCGTCAATTTCATCCGCAAGGCGATGCCGGACCTTTCCGACGGCGCGCTCATCGCCGACATCGGCGCTGGCACGGGCGTCGGCGGGATCTTTGCGAAGTGCCTGGCGCCGCAAGCGCGGCTGGTCCTCAGCGACGTCAATTCGGGGGCGCTGGAACTGGCGCGGGTCAATGCGGCCTTCGCTGGCCAGGACTGCGCTTTGGAGATCGCTGGAGGCGTGCCCGCGGACTTGGGCCCGTTCGATCTCATACTCGCCAATCCGCCCTACATCGGCGGCAAGCCGGGCAAGACCTACAGCGACGGCGGCGGCGCGTTGGGGGCCGAGGTGTCCTTGGCTTGGGCGTGCGCGGCGATCGACAGCCTGAAGCCTGGCGGACGACTGCTTCTCTACACCGGCTCCGCCATCACGCGCCGCGGCGACGCGCTTCGCGAAGCCTTGGCCAAAGTCAGCAGCGGGGCGGGATGCGAGTTCCGGTACGAGGAGCTCGACCCGGATGTCTTTCCCTCGACCTTGCTGCATAGCGCCTACTGGGGGGTGGAGCGCATTGCGTCCGTTGGCGCCGTCATCCAGCGAGCAGGCAGGAACCCTGGACCAGCCCCAAGCGTAAGCACGCCGTGACGGCCACAGATTCTTCGGGCGCCCGCGCAATCAGTACGCCGACGACGGCCGACGGCCGTGGATCATGGCTTCGCGATTTCCGTATCGCCGCCGGGCGGATCAAGGTCCTCACCACCGGTGCAAACCTGAAGCTCGATCGCACGCTCGCCAGCGAAGCCTTGATCTGGCTTGGCTATCACGCCGTAGTACGCGCGCGGCGCCTATGGCTGGCCGCGAGCGGTCGCCGCGGCGTCTCGCTCTGGTTCTCACCCCAAGCGCCCCGACCCTGGTATCTGGTGTGGTCGGCCTTGGCGTGGTCCGGTGGTCGCGTCGCGGCCACGCCCGACGATGCGGACGCGATGTTCGCCTTCGAGGATGCGACATGGAGTATTGCGGCGGGCGCCGCGCGGCGCGCCTTCAACTTCGGATGCGCCGACATTTCGAAGAGCCGCGTCGCCGCGGTTTTTGAGGAGACGTTCGGCTATCCACTGGCTGTGGATCCGACCGCATGGATCAGTCCCGCGGTAGAGAAGTCGGAACTCAACGGAGCGCATGATGGGGCGATCGTCGAGTGCCCCACAACGGCTTTAGCGGGTCGGCACTATCAACGCTTCGTCGACAGCAGCGACGGCGCCTTCAGCTACGACCTGCGTACCGCTTGTGTTGGCGGACGGCCGGTCGTGGTGTGGATCAAGCGCAAAGCGAAGCACGCTCGGTTCTCAGTGCACAACCTCTCAGCCACCACCCGTCGCCCGCATGAGGTTTTCAGCGCCGACGAACTGGACAAGATCTCGCGCTTCCTCGCGGCCATGCGCATCGACTGGGCAGGCCTGGACATCCTCCGGAGAGGGTGAGCGGCCGGATCTATATTGTGGACGTCAACAAGACGGACGTCGGCCCAATCATCGCTCTTCCGTTGGCCGAAAAGATCCAGGCGACACAGCTGCTTGCAGACGCCCTGACGGAGATGATCGCGCGTTCGGCGCGAACAGCGCCAGACGGCTGATTGGCCCAGGCCTAGCGGCTTTCTGCTGCGTATGCCCCATATGAGGTGAGCGCCATCGGGCGTGTGCCGCGACCGAAGCGGTCGATCGCCCCCGAGACGCGCAGATCTCGAGTTTTGCAATGTCCCCGCTTATTGCCGCGTCCGGCCTTCTCGTCCTGGGCGCGATCCTGCTCCCCACGGCCTTTTTCCTATTCGGCAAGAGGTCCAAGCCATGAAGTCGGTGGGGGAAAAGCCGATGGATAACGATCCGTTTGATCCACAGACCATCGGGATCAACGCCGACTATCCAAGGCTTCTGCAAGTTCAGGAACAGCGCCGCCGCACGGCCGACAAGGTCCTGCTAAGGCGGATGATCGACCCGCCGCACGCCCACGCGTCGTCGCGAAGGGACCGCTAGAAGCGCCGGGCCCCAGCGCATATTGGCTAAATCGCCCCGACGACGTTGGCCCCTCGCTAGCGGATCGCAGCCTCGGTCTTCTGAAACGACTTCATCGCTTCCTTCGCCTCTAGCACGGCCGCCGAAGTGGAACGCGCGATTATCTCGCCGCCCTCGAGCGCCTGTTGCAGGTTGGCCCGGGCAAGGTCGCTTTGGACGGCGACAACTTCTTGCATCGAGCGGCACTTGGCGAACTGCGACATCGCATCCAGGTTGGCCCTGGAAGCCTGCTGAATAAATCCAAACCAGAAGCGGGACGCTTCTTGTGCGCCCCGCGCGAGCGCCGTTCTCGCCTGTGAGACGGCGCGTACGTTCCGGGCGGTCTGTTCCGCCATTCGCCCATCTGGCGCGGCCATGCCGAAGGTCCGCGTCAGCGACGTCGTCACCGTCTCGAACGCTTGAGCGCTCGCTTCGACGCCGCTGCGCAGAGCATCTTGCGCGGCTTCCAGGTTGGACCTCAGAAGTTCCTGATTGGTGCGGGCCGCGTCTTGCTGAGCCTCCGCGGTCCGATCAATCGCAACTTCCGCTGCTTGAGCGGCCTGCTCGTGATCCGCCGCCTCGGGTGTGCGCTTGTTGTAGTGGGTAGGATCGCCGGCGGCTCCTAGCTTAGGCGCAGCCCCGGTCATTCCCGTCTTTTGGGTCTCAGGCATGGCGATGTCCTTGGAGCTGTTGATGTTGCGGCGCAACATTCGTGGGCCGTAAACCACCGGCGGACTGCGCCGTTCCAGCGCCACCGCACGTAACGATCATTGCATCGCCGGTGCGCCCGCCGGCTACTTCCGTCCGTTCTCATCGGCGTTGATCTGCGTCAGCTCTTCCCGACGTGCAGTCCGGTTGAGCCGCTTCGCCCGCAGGTAGCCTAAGGCGACGAGCGCAAAGCCTGCGATGATGGCGATCGCCGTCAACCACGCGTGATCGATCATGCGCCAGCCGTAGAATCTCGAAGCGGAGAAATCGACGAGCAACGCGACCGCGGCGCCGCAGACACCCGCCATGACCGCGCCACCGGTTGGCTTGGGGGCGTAGCGTTGAGCTCGTTCCGCGGCGAGGGCGTTCCGTTCGTCTTGGTGCATTGCAAAATCTACCACGTCCGGAAGCCAAGAGGGCGCTCTCGAAGCCGTGGCCGACTACGCCCCCTCGCGCGAACTCAGCCGTCGGAACGCAAAGGGTTGCGAGACGCTTCTGGCGCCCTGAGTGGGAGAACCTTCTGGCGCCCTGAGTGGGAGAACCTTCGAGATGAAAACGAATGCGGCCGTGCTCGCCAGCATGGTCATGATGGTTGGCGCGCTGGGAGCCTGCTCCAAGCCTGCGTCCGAAACAGCCGCCAACGCGGAAGTCGCGGCGAGCGATGCCGCGGCAATGGGGGCGAACGCCACCTCCGCTGCGGCGGGCGGAGCCATGGATGCGGGCGGCGCTGTCTCACCGCCCAGCTCCCCTCAGAACGATGCGATCAACACTAACGCCAACAAGACGGAGGCCACCCAGACGCCGGGCTCCAACTCGTTCACCGAGGGACAGGCGAAAGGTCACATCGAGAACGCCGGCTATGCAGACGTTTCCGGGCTGACCAAGACGGCCGACGGCCTTTGGACGGGCAGCGCCAAGAAGGGCGGAAAGACCGTTCAGGTGTCAGTCGATTTCAAAGGCGCGGTCACCGCCAACTAGCGCCAATTCCAACACGAAGGATCACCAGAATGACGAGAACTATCACCCGCCTGTTCGACACCCACACCGAAGCGCTCCGCGCTCTGGATGATCTCGAACGGGACGGCATTGATCACAACCGCATCAGCCTTGTCTCAAACAACACCGACAACTGGCACGAGGGACACCGGCACGCCGGCTCCAGCCGAGGGCCGCTCGGCGATGCGAACGGCGATGGCGAGAACGACGTGGCCGACGGCTCCCGCAAGGGCGCCACTACCGGAGCCTTGTTGGGCGGAGCGGGCGGACTGCTCGCAGGACTTGGCATGTTGGCGATTCCCGGGCTGGGCCCAGTGGTCGCGGCCGGTTGGCTCGCATCCACGGCCGTCGGGGCCGCCGCCGGGGCCGCGGCTGGCGGAGCCGCCGGAGGGTTGTTGGGCGCACTCAAGGAAGCGGGACACTCCGATGCAGAGGCTCACGTCTATTCGGAAGGCGTTCGCCGTGGCGGCACGCTGGTGAGCGTGAGGGTCGACGACGATGATGCGGCGCGTGTGCAGCAGATCCTGGACAATCAGCGTGGCGTCGACGCCGTCGCGCGCGGTGATGACTACCGCGCGCAGGGCTGGAGCCAATTCGATGCTAGCGCTCAACCCTACAGCTCTGAGCAAATCACGGCTGAGCGTCAGCGGTATGCCGAGGGTCGGTCGTTCGAGGCCGACCGAAGCGAGCCCTATCAGGCTGAATCCGATCAGCCGGACCGGCGGCCGAGCGGCGGCTTCAGCTCACCGATCCCGGGCGCGGATCGCTAGCTCCTCATCGGAGCCCCGTCGCCTTTGGCGGCGGGGCGGCTAGCGGCTGGTGAGCACTACGCCCAGGAGGATCGCCGTCCAATGCGCGGCGGCCGCGGCAACGACATGGCCGTGCCAGATCGCACGGGCGAACTTCAGCCGCTTGTTCACGTAGAAGATGACCCCGATCGAATAAAGGATCCCGCCGACGAGCAGGAGCAAAAGCGCGTACCAGGCCAGGTGATCGATCATCGGCTTGAGGGCGATGACGACCATCCAGCCCAGCGCGAGATAGACGATCACCCAAAACCTTCGGTCAACGTGTTTGAGGAGGAGTTTTCCCAGCGCGCCGGCGGTAGCGACCGACCAGACCGCAGCCGTCATGCCCCGGGCCCAGGCGCCTGGCAGAGTCAACGTAAACGGCGTGTAAGAGCCGGCGATCATCAGGAAGATGCCGGCATGGTCCAATCTCCGCAGGGCTGGGCGATAGCGCGCTGGCGCAAAATTGTACGCGGTAGAAAAGCCGAGCATCGCCAGCAAGCCGGCCGCATAAATTGATACGCCCACGACCCGCCCAATCGAGCCGGCTCTGACCGCTAAATACAACAGCACGACGCCGCCGAGCAGGGCGAGCGTCAAGCCAACGATGTGCACGACGAGGTCCGCGCACTTCGCGGCAGATGTCGGGTAATGGCGCGAAGGTTTGGCCAAGGGATAGCTCATGCTCGGACTGTGTGGGGTCATCGTGTCCCTCGTGTGGAGCCGAGCCGGGCTAGCCTACGACGGCCGCTAGGCATCCCTGCGCGCCGGGAACTTCTTCACCACCCTAGCGCCCGACCAAAGCTCCATCGCATCTGCTTCTCGGCGCCTTTCGACCGCGACAATCGCGTCTTCGTCGCTGCTGCAGATCACTTCCACGGCGTGGCGAATGTGACCTTTCTGATCGAGGAAATAGAAACGGTAATCCGCCATGGCTACCTCCAGGCGCGTACCGATGCATCCGTCAGAAAAATCGGCGTTAATCTGGATCTATCCGCCGCGAATTTTAGCTGTGCCGGCCCTGGGCGACGCCTGAGCGCTCGCCAACAACCCAACCTTGCGCGATGAATGTCCAGCTTCGCGCGGCTGAAGACCGAAAGGGACGCTAGGGCAGCGCCACGCCGGTTAACTCAGCGAGTTCAGATATGAGCTCGTCCTGGAACGCGGTGTCCGTCACTTCAGGGGCTGGGTTCTCCTGCCGAAGGTTACGCCAGTAGCGCCCGCTGACCTTCGCAGCCGCCTCGGTGCTGACCGCGAGCCAACTCTGGGTCCTCTGTCCGGTGTCAAGGTCTACGGGAGCCGAAGCCCCACCCATCTTGGTGCGCACCCAGCCGGGATCGACAGCATTGCTGAGAGTGTTCGGCCAACGCCGCGCCAACGCGTAGGCGAGCGCCGCAAGCTGCAATTTGCTTTCGGCGTAGGCCTTCGCCGCGTTCCAGCTTCGCGTTTCCCAGTCGAGATCGACGAGCGAGCCCTCGCCGCCGCGATGCAAGCCGCTGCTGAGGTATACAAGTCTGGCGGGCCGTTCGATCAACGCCGTCAGAATGTACGGAGCTAGCGTGTTCACGGCGAGGAGGACGGGGTGTCCCTCCGGCGTCGCGCCGCGGGTCCGCTGACTGTATACGCCCGCGTTGTGGATGACGGCGTCCAGGCGTCCGAGAGCATTGACTTGTTCGGCGACGCTTTGTGTTTCAGCGGCGCTGCTCAAGTCGCCTAACACGACGCCGGCGCAGCGCGGGGCAAGGTTGGCGATCGCCGAAACGCGCTCCGCCGAGCGCGCGTGCAGAACGACCTCGTGGCCGTCGTCAGTGAGCGCGCGCGCCGCCGCCAGACCCAGCCCGTCGGTGCTGCCCGTGATGAATATTCGCGCCATGAACGCCGCCCTTGGTCTACCCTTGGGGATAAGGCCCAGCTGGGTGTGCGAGTGGCCCGCAGTGCTAGGTAAGTTTATTGCGCGGAATTGAGAGATCAGCCTTTAGGCCGGACGCTGGCCAGCTCATACGCAGGTCCCCGCCGAGTTGCCGCTTCACGATGCCTTCGATGATCCGCGACCCGAACCCCCTGGCTTGGTCTGGCGGCGGAGCTGGCCCGCCGTGCTCTTCCCAATGGAGTTGAACGCTGCCGGCATCCAGGTCGTCCGCCCAGTGCACGGAAATGCCGCCGCCAGGGCGGGAGAAGGCGCCATGAGCCGCCGTGTTGGAAATGAGCTCGTGGATCAGCAAGCCGATCGGTTGCACGAGACTGGCTGGCACACGTAGCGCAGGCCCTTGGATCGAGACATTGTGGGCCCCGTACGGCTCCACCTCCAGGTAGATCAGGCGATTGAGAGGAACGTGGGTCCAGCCACCCTCTGCAAGCGCCGCGTGCGCCCGCGCCAGCGCCTGCACACGCGCTTGCACAGTTCGAGCGTACCGTTTGGGGTCGTCCGCGCAGGTCTGCCGCACGATGCCTTGAACAACCGCCAGTACGTTCAACGCGCGGTGATCCAGCTCGCGGAGTAGACGGGTCTCAGCCGCTTGAAGTTCCCGCGCCTCGCGGCGGGCCGTCACGTCGAGCTGCGAACCGAAGTAGTAGTTGAGGCATCCAGCCTCGTCGCGGACCGGACTGAGGCACAGCTCGTTCCAGAAGCCCGAGCCGTCCCTCCGGTAGTTCAAAATCTCGATGGTGATCTCATGTTCGGACACCAGAGCTTCGCGAATTGCGGCGATGCTTTCCGGCGCCGTGTCCGTCCCTTGGAGGAAGCGGCAGTTCCGCCCAATCACCTCATCTGCGCTGTAGCCGGACAGATCGAGGAAGGCACGATTGGCCAGAACGATCGGGTTGTGAGGATGACGGGGGTTTGTCACCACCATGGGCATGCGGGTTCGCTCAACTGCGATGAGCGCGAGTTCGCGGCGATCGGGGAGCGCTTGCGTGGCCGCTGCCGCCGGAGGGTCGCCGACGATTTCAGAAAGACGATCTACGGGATTGTTCAAATCTAGCTCCCTTTGGCCGGGAGCGAACGCATTCCCCTAAGTTGTGTTCAATCGTCAGGCGCCGAACTTTCACCTGCGGCGAGCGCCGCCGGAGGAACAGCCGTCCGCGCCAGCCATTGAGACGCCGAACACATGAGGACAGACATGAAGATATTGAATCTTATTACGTTGGCGCTCTTGATCGTCGGCGGCGTCAACTGGGGGCTTGTGGCCCTAGGCGGCTACGAAATGGATCTTGTCGCGAATATTTTCGGCGGCTCCGACACCGTGGCGGCGCGTCTCATCTATGGCTTGGTTGGGCTCTCGGCCCTTTGGCAGATCCTGCCTTGGTCGAAGGCCCTGCGGATCGGTGAAGACCGCGCAGAGGCAGGCCACCGTGACGTGCACGTGACGCGCTGAGTCTTCAGCGGCCACCAATGAACACGGTCACAGCGAGGCCGTGTTCATGAATGCGAACAGGTCATGCGCCGCTTAGGGCCGACCCTTCTCATCCTTTGCGCAGGCCTGGCGCTGAGCGGCCTTGTTTGGACGCTCAGCCATGGCCGAGTCACGTTGGTTCTTTTACCGTTCCTTCTCGGACTGCCGTTGATCTGGCGTCGGCGTCGGAGTTGATCCGGCTAAGACGCGCGGCGGAACGTGACCGTCGGAGCGCCGTTAGCTCGGCCGTGAAGAGCCTCTCGATCCGGATGTTCGCCAGCTTGGCGTTGGGACTCCTGGCTGGGGCTGCCCTGGCGGCGTTCTTGCCGACGTGGTCCGCCGCCATATTGGCGGTCACCCAGCAGATCGGCGCTCTCTGGCTCGGCGCGCTGACCATGACTGTGACTCCCCTGGTGTTCGGTCTGGTCGTGAACGGCGTCGCGACGCCTTCGACCGCTGACAGCGCGGCCCGCCGGGCCTTCGTTTGGTTCGCCGCTCTGCTGGTCTGCGCTTGCGCGATCAGTTGCCTCGTCACGCGCGGCATCCTGAGTTTAGCGCCACCGATGTCGTACCAGTCTGCAGCGGCGTCACATCCGCTCAGTCAGGCCCCCTCGATCGGTGACTGGCTGTCGAACCTGATGCCGACCAATCCGGTCAAGGCGGCGGCGGAAACCGCGATTGTGCCGCTGGTGACATTCGCCCTCCTGTTTGGACTGGCCGCCCGCCAGATCGCGGCGCCGCTTAGAACCAGCCTGTTGGCCTTCATCCAGGCGTTGGTCGAAACCATACTTGTTGTCGTGCGATGGGTGCTGCTCGTCGGCCCTGTTGGTGTCGCCGCTTTAGCGGTCGGGGTTGGGGTCCAGATCGGGGCGGGCGCGTTCGCGGCCCTCCTGCACTACGTGCTGGTGGTCTCTGCGGCCTGCCTTACCATCGCGGGCGTCGCCTATCTTGCGGCTGTCGTGTTCGGCCGCATGTCTCCAATCGCCTTCGCGCGCGCCAGCTTTTCAGCCCAGACCGTCGCCTTCAGCACCCAATCCTCGCTGGCGTCCTTGCCAGTGATGGTGGCTGCGGGGCCCGCGTTGGGTGTTGCGGGCCAGACCGCCGGCGTGGTCTTGCCTTTGGCCGTTTCGGTGTTCCGCGCCGCTAGCGCCGCCGCCAACGTCGCCGTCACGGTCTACTTGGCGCAGGTACACGGAGTCGCGCTTGGAGTGGCTGAGTTGACGCTCTTGGTGGTGGTCGCCGCCATCGTCAGCGTCGGGGCTGTCGGCCTGCCGGCTCAGGTGTCCTTCTTCGCCACGATTGCGCCCATCTGCCTGGCGGTTGACGTGCCGATCACGATGCTGCCGCTGCTGCTGGCCGTCGAAAGCGTACCGGATCTCTTCAGAACAGTAGGCAACGTGACGGCTGACTTGGCCGTCACCCGCATCGTCGGCCGCGACGATGGATCCGCGCTCGCCGGAGGCCCATGAGGCTCAAGCGCGGCTCGCATCGGCCGCACGGAGCAGGCCGAGCGCGTTGTCCAGCCCGCGCTGCGTGTTCTCGAGCACCCATCCCGTTAGCCTTGCCTCGACGCCAGCACTCAGTTCGCTAAAGCGCCGCCGAAGGAACGTCGGCGCCAGCGAGGCGTTGGTGCGGCCCACAGGTGCTCCCCCATGCCACTTCTCGGTTTTGCTCGATTTTTCACGGCCTTGCTCTCTCTCGCGATGCTCGCGGCGACCGGGTATCTGCTCTGGTCCTGGTATGACGGCCACCTTGTCCGCAGCGTCGTGGGCGACCTTGTGCGGGAACGCGACGGATGGCGGCTCTGGACCGGCCTTGGTCTGCTCGCCTGGTCGTTCCTCGGGTCTCGCTTGGTCCCGCTTCTGATCGCCGAGCGCGACACGCGTCGCACGGTGGCGCAGCGTGAGGGTGGCCAAATGATCGCCAGCCCGACCGGCTCATCGCTCTACGTGGAGACCCACGGCCCCGCGGGGGCGCCGATGATCATCTTCACTCATGGCTGGGGCATGGACTCGACCTTCTGGCACTACGCGAAAGAGGACCTCGGCGACAGGTTCCGGCTCTTGCTATGGGACCTGCCTGGCCTCGGCCGCTCCAAGGCGGCCGACCAGGAAGCGATCGGCCTTAGCGCCTTTGCGACGGATCTGGCGCATCTTGTCGACTTCGCCGGGCGCCCCGCCGTTCTGGTGGGCCACAGCATTGGCGGCATGACCATTCAGACTCTGGTGCGCGAGTTTCCCCAGCTCCACTCGCGGCTTGCTGGGATCGTTCTTTTGAATACGACCTACACGAACCCCCTGAAGACGATGGTTTTCAGCTCCCTGTTCCAGGCGCTGCGGCGACCGGTGCTGGAGCCGATGATGAAGCTGGTGATCGTGCTGCAGCCCATCTTCTGGGTCCTGAAGTGGCAGAGCTATCTCAGCGGCTCGTCCCACATGGCCAATCGCCTCGGCTTCGGGAGGGTCGCGACGCGCAGCCAGCTCGAGCACACAAGCCTGCTCTCGACGCGTAACCCTCCGGGTGTTCTCGCGCGGGGGAATTTGGCGATGATGCATTGGGACGCCACCGATGTATTGACCCGGCTTCGCGTGCCCGCCCTCGTGATCGGTGGCGATCTCGACATCATCACCAAGCTGGAAGCGAGCCGAGAGCTAGCGGGCGAGAGCGACCTGGCCACGCTTCAGGTGGTCGCTGGGGTCAACCACATGGGGCCGATGGAGCGCGCAGACCTCTACAACCGCGCCATCGCCGAATTCGCCCTCCAAGTTCAGCCGAGCGCCACGGAGGATCTTGCGGCGCGCACAGCCGAGACCGGCGAGAAGCGAACGGACCGCGACAATCGTCCGATGGGACCAAGGCCGCTTCACTGACCCATTTCCAGGCGCGACAAAGCGCTAGGCAGGCGCACCGTTGAGCGGCATCCGAAAGGCGAAACGTGTCTCAGATGCATCAGACTCCACGTCGACGCGGCCGCCATGCGCCTTGGCGATCTGACTGCAGATGTAGAGGCCGAGCCCTAGACCTTCGCGCACAGCGCCTGACCCGCGTCGATTGAAGGGCTGGAACAGGCGCGGGCGGATGGCCTCGGGGATCGGCGGGCCGTGGTTGGCGACGATCAACTCGAACTCGTCCGCGGTTGTCCGTGCAATGAAGGCGATGGAGTGAGCCTCGTCGCCGTGCATGATGGCGTTCGCCAGCAGGTTTGACGCCAACTGAGCAATCCGGTCCGGATCGCTGCGCACCTCGGTGGAGATCGCAATCTTGGCGTCGATACCCCGGCGCGGGCGAGCGCTTCGGACCTCTTCGACGACGTCGTTCAGGAGCTGCGGAAGCTCCGCCGCCGGGCGCCGGGAAACGTTCAAGCCTCCACCTAGCCGCCCGCGCGCGAAGTCGAGCACGTCATTGATCAGGAGTTCCATGCGCCGGACGGCCTTGCGCATCTCGCCCAGGATCAGGCGTTCGCCATCCTCGTTCGCGCGGCGCGTCAGCAGCGTGGCTCCCGCGTCGATGGCCGCCAATGGGTTGCGCAGGTCATGTCCCAAGACGGCGATGAACTGCTCGCGAAGTTCTGCGGTGCTTTGGGCGTCCAGGAGCGCGGCTTCCGACATGGCCAGCCGCCGGCTCGTTTCGATTTGCGATGCGATCAGTTTGGCGAAGAGTTCGAACATCCTGACCGTGGCGGGCGCTGAGGCCGGCGCCGGTTTCGGATCGATGGCGCACAAGGTCCCAAAGAACTCCCCGTCGGTGAGGACGATGGGGACGGCGATATAGCTTTCGAGCCCGTACATCGCGGGTGTCGGATGGTCGCGCCAGTTAGCGTCGGCGGAGGCGTGATCAAAGGCGATCGGCGCGACGGACGCCCGCACCTCGTTGCACAGGGTCGTCTTGATCGGCAGCTCACCGCCGACAGGAAGGCCAAATTCTACCTCGTCGCGCACCGCGCAGGCGAGCCAGCGATCCTCGGTGACGTGGGCCACGACCGCGTATCGCATCCCGGTCACCTGGATGCACACCTGCAGGATCGATTGCACGTCGGGAAGCCGCGCAACATCGGCAAGCGCCGCTTCTTGTGCGGCGTCGCCTTGTTGGATGTCGTCTCGCGCCACGCCGTTCCACTAACTTGCGGGGTCAGGTGCAAGCAATGTGCGTTTTAGGCGCATGCTCAAACCACCCGAACGCGAAGGTCGATTGGCCGGTCTCAGCTCACCGCATCGAGATCAACGTTCAGCTCGCGCGGCCAGTAGCGAAGCTGTCCGCAAGCCTGGATGAAGTCGGCGGCGTTCTTGTCCTTGGCGAGCGGGAAGCACCCCTCATCGAGGTCGACGAGCAGTCCCGCCTTCTCGAACAGCGCCTCCGCTTCAGCGCTATAGGCGATGAACTTGCAGTGGCCGAAGGCGTCATTGACGAAATCCTTGGCCGCGCCGTCCCTCGCCAGAAGGGCCGCGCCTTCGGCCGACGCCAGCACGGCGACCGCGTCGAACAGTACGGACGGCCCGCCGTCGATCTTCTGCTTGGCGGGGACAAGCGTGCCGTCCGACAGGACCGCTCCCGCTATCTTCGGCGCGATGACTTCCACGACCGCGTCCGCCTTCGTCGCGGCCTTGTTGAGCGCGTCGTAGAGGGCTGCATCAGCCCCGTCCGTGAGCAAGATCCCGAGCTTACGTCCGGCGAAGCTCGCTGGCCCGCGCTCGATGATGCTGAGGGCAGGCGAGGGGGCAAGGTCTTCGCGGGTCGCTTGCGCCGCCTGAGCGGGCGGCGGCAGCTCGGGGAGGCCTAGGCCCTTGGCCACGGTTGCGGCGAGATCCGCCGCGATGTTCAGCAAGTGGGAGACGATGCGCGCCCGTATGTCCGGCCGCTCGACCTTGCTGAGTTCGAACGTCAAGGCGTCCCCGATGTGCTTCCGCTCGATGGGGGTCTGGCTGACGTAGAACTGCCGCGCCTGGCTGTAGTGATCGGCGAAACTCTCGGGCCGCAGCCGCGTCTTCGGTCCGTCTACAGTCGCGGCGAAGCTGCGGAAGCCGCGCTCTGGACTTTCGCGTGGGCCGCCTTCGGCGCCCCAGCTGTTCGGCTCGTAGTTCACCCGGCCTTTCGGATTGAAGAAGGCCATGTGTCCGTCCTGCTGGAAGTTCGCGAACGGGCAGCGCGGCGCGTTGATCGGCAGGTGCGCGAAATTGGGCCCGCCGAGACGCTTCAACTGCGTGTCCAGGTACGAGAAGTTTCGCCCTTGAAGCAGCGGGTCGTCGCTGAAGTCGACGCCAGGCGGAACGTTCTGGGTGCAGAACGCGACCTGCTCAGTCTCGGCGAAGAAGTTGTCGACCACGCGGTTCAGCACAAGGCGGCCGACCAACCGCACGGGGAGGATCTCCTCCGGAATGATCTTCGTGGGATCCAGCACGTCGAAGTCGAAGCTGTCGGCGAACGCCTGATCGAACAACTGAACGCCAAGCTGCCACTCGGGGAAGGCGCCCATGTTGATCGCGTCCCAGAGGTCGCGACGATGGAAGTCCGGGTCGGCGCCGTTGATCTTCACCGCCTCGTTCCAGACAACTGACTGCAGGCCGAGCTTCGGCTTCCAGTGGAATTTCACGAAGGTCGAGCGGTCGTCCTTGTCCAATAGTCGGAACGTGTGGACACCGAACCCCTCCATGAACCGGAACGATCGCGGGATCGTCCGGTCGGACATGATCCACATGACCATGTGCATGCTCTCCGGCGTCAGGGAGATGAAGTCCCAGAAGTTGTCGTGCGCCGTCTGAGCTTGCGGAAAGTCGCGGTCGGGCTCGGGCTTCGCCGCATGGATGATGTCGGGAAACTTGATGGCGTCCTGGATGAAGAAGACCGGGATGTTGTTGCCGACGAGGTCCCAATTGCCCTCACGCGTGTAGAGCTTCACTGCAAAGCCTCGCACGTCCCGCGCGAGGTCGGCGGAACCCTTGTTCCCAGCGACGGTGGAGAAGCGAACGAAGGCGTCCGTCCGCTCGCCGACACGTTGGAAGATGTCGGCACGAGTGACGTCGGCAAGGGAGTCGGTCAGCTCGAAGAAGCCATGCGCCGCGTAGCCGCGAGCGTGCACGACGCGTTCGGGAATCCGCTCATGGTCGAAGTGAAAGATCTTTTCCCGGAAGTGAGCGTCCTCCAACAGCGCAGGGCCGCGCGCGCCGTAACGCAGGGTGTTCTGGTCGTCCGCGACGGGCGCGCCCTGGCTCGTGGTCAGCAAGGGCGTATCGCCTTTGGCGACCTGGTGAGTCTCCCCGCCGGCAGCCTGGTTCTCGGCGTAGCTTTCTGAAATGTCTGGCTGAAGCGCTGGCTTCGAGGGCGAAACGCCAGCGCGGCCTTTTGCGCTCACTGGTGCAGTGGGGGGACCCTTGGCCATCGATCACGTCCTGTCTGAAGGTGCGTGGCGCAACGGGCCGGCACGAGCGATGTTCCTCGTTCTGCCAAATGACAAGGGCGCTGCAGCGACCACGATCGATCGCCATCGCGCGCAAGTGGTTCCGCAAGCGCCTGCGATGTGTAGAAGGCCCTGTCAGGGACGATGGCTGGCAATTCGCCGACCCGGCATCGCTTCGGCGCCGGCGTCGTGACGCTGTCGGTGAGCGGGCCGCCCTTCAGCAGCCGATGCGTCGCAACCCGGCTTTAACGAGCGCAAAGACGCCGCAGGCGGCGAACCCGACGCCGAGGGCTCCGAGCAATGTATGGCCCATTGGTTGATCCTTCAGGGTCTCCAACGCACCGCCCAATCCACGGGCGTGGTAGGCCTTAGCCTGCCAACCCGCGAGCCCTGTAAGACTTCCGACTGCAAGCAGGCTAAAGCCTTGCGATAGATGTCCCAGACGGCCCATGACACCCGCCCAGCGTGCCTGAGCGCCCTCGCAATCCAGGTCTTCTGTGAAGTGTCCGGTTGCGGCGCGCCAGATGTTCCCGATTCCGCTCGCCGCGACGGCTGCTCCGATAGCGATGAGCAGGAGTCCGCCGCCAGGAAACTCGAGGGCGCGCGCCACCATGGCCTGCAAGCTCGCCTGGTCGTCGACGTCATGCCCGTCCCCGAGGGCAAGCAGCAGGTGGAAGACTGAGAGCGCCAAGGCCAGGTCGACCACGCCATTGGCGGCCTTGCTGGCCCGCCGCATCAGGCCGTGCGCCGACTCACCGACGCGGTCGGCGTCCAGGGCGGCCTGAAGAAATCGCCAGCCAGCGAGGGCAAGAAGGCCGAAACCGATCGTCCACAGGAACAGTACGCCCAGTGGCCAGTGCGACCAGCTCTCAAGGGCGCCGACTGGACCTTCCGCGCGTCGCACTGGGCCCAGCGCCGCGAGCAAGCTCATGGCCCCGATACTTATGTAGACGGCGGCACGCGCGACGTAGCCGAACCGCGCAAAGGCATCAATGCAGCTGGCGAGCGGCCTGGTCCATCCCTGGACGCGTTGTCCCTGCGGCAGCAGCTTGCTCGCCAGACGCCGCGTACCGTGGGTAGTCATCGGAACGTGGCTCAGTTCGTCTTAGCGCTGAGACGAGCGCGTACGGTCGCCAGGTTCTCTGCGCGCAGGTTCGCCGCAACCCTCGCCAATTCATGCTTCGCGGCGGCGCGGCGCCGCCAAGGCCGCCAAGAGTCCCGCGCGCCCACCGGATCGCCGATGTGGAAGGTGGCGATCGTCGCCGCAAGCGGTTTCAGCGGCTCGGAGGCAATGGGGCGCAAGCGGCAGTGCCCCCGGGCGCGTAAGGCGTCGATCCCCGCGCCCAGGCCGCCCTCGGCTTTCACGGCGCATTCCAACATCTCGTCGTCGCACGCCAGCCAATGCGCGACCAGGCGCGTGCGGATCGCGCGGATCGCAGCGCGTGAGGTGGTTCGGTTCGCGCCAGCCGGTTCGATCGAGAGATCGCATTCCGTGTCGAACCCGAAGGAACGGTTGTTCAAATTCGACGAGCCGATACGGAGCAGGACATCGTCGATGATCGCCAGTTTCGCATGAACGATGATCGTGCGACCCAGACTTGTGACAGGGCTGTAGATGCGGAACCGATCGAATTTGTCGGCATCCTCCAGACGCTTGATAAACAGTGACCGTGTGCGGTCCATGGTCATCTGATCGAAGTAGCTGGGCGAGTGCTCGGTGGAGACGAGGACGACTTCCGGACCGTCCGGATCCGCCAACCGCTGCGCCAAGGCCTCGGCGATCACCGGCGAGGTGAAATACTGGTTCTCAAGGTAGATGCACGACTTGGCGGCTGCGATCGACGCCAGATAGAGCGCTTCGACCTCACGCGCCTTGGGTTGATCCCGCCAAGCCGCGCTGGACCGCGACAGCCCGACCCGCACCGAGCCGAACTGCGGGACAACGTCAGTCGGCCAGGGATCTGAGCGCGACGGCCTCGGGGGTTCCAATTGCTCGCCGGTAGCTCGCAGCCAGCGCGCTCGGAAGAGGTCGCCCAAGGCCCGGGCCGCGGCGGCGTCGACTAGACTCATCACCTCGTGCCGCGCGTCGAAGCAGGGATGATCGCCGGGGACTACAGCGCGCCGGGTGTTGTCGTCTTCGTGGTCGCAGGTGTCCCAACGGTCCGGTCCAAAATCGCAGCCCCCGCTAAAGGCCACGGCATCGTCTATGACAACGACTTTCTGATGATGGCTGGCGCCCGCCGGCAGTCGCCCGTCGAGGACGAACTTTACGCGAGAGTGTTCGAAATACTTGCCCGAACGCTGAGGGTACATGCCCTGGGTGATCGCCACGGGCAGGGCCGCTTTCCAGCAAAGAATGCGAATATCGAGCGCGGGGCGCTTTTCGGCGAGGTCTGTCAAGAAGGTGGCGATACCGCACGCGGCTGGGTCACTATGTTCAGGCTCGACGTCCAAAATCGTCTTTGGATGGAAGGCCCATCCGAGGATCATTACGGAACGTTTGGCCCTGGTGATTGCCGACTTAACGGCAGCAAAATAGTCCGCCACGTCGATGATGATTGCCGCTCGATCCGCCATTTCCGCGCGCCAGCAGGTAGTGTCGGTCTTGAGCAGCATCGGTCCTCGCGGTGACAGCGAAGGTTGAAACACCTGGCTACACGTCAGCCCGCTGAATTTCGTTGGCGTGGGCTTCGGTCGGCGAATGCGGCGGCGGGCGGACGGCCTACAGCCCCGCTTTGGAAAAGCCCCGCGGCTTGGTTCAGTTCCTCGGTGTCGAGCGCGGCGGATCAAGATTGTCCGAGCGCGCCGTCGGCCAATCCGCTGAGATCGAAGGCGGCGAGCACGGCAGCGCGGCTCCACGACCCGAGCTTCGGCATCACGAAGACCCCGAGGCTTCGACAGGCAATCTGCTGCGCTCGACCGCCGACGTCCTTCGCCAAATCTGGCGAGCGAGACAATGGGAAAAAATTGTCGCGAAGTGACGAGTGGCTAGGGTCCGAGATCTTACTAAAGTTATATTAATCAGCATGTTGAGTGTCGGTATTTGAGGGTGCGTTTACGATGCAGGGCTGAATCTGCGTTCGACCGGAAAAAATCTCCGCGTGGGAAAGGCGCCGGTCTCCAATCTTGCATTCCACGAAGGATTTAGACCTCCCCCCCGGGGGGGCCGGTCTTAATCGTCGCAGCGATCGCTGCTTGGATCTGCGCCGAGGGGACTGGCTCGCCAATGGCCAGGCCAGCGCTCGCGAACACCTGTCGGACCCGATATTCCGAAAGCTTGCCGCGTGCATAGGCGGTTGCTGGATGGAGCGTTTGGGTGTCGAGGCGCACTCCGGCGGGGTCGAGGTAACTGCCTGCCCAAGCGTCGTCCTTGCGAGCGACGCTCAAGATCTTGCCCCGCATCTCAGATGGAACTGCAGTCCACCGTCCCGCCAAGCTTGGCTGCATCGAAGCGCCGACGGGATCGACGGATTTTTCGCATGCATGCGCGCCAGACAGTTCGTCAGAACTGGATGTTTCAACTGAGGTTCTTTGGGGGGGACATGATTGTCCGCCCGGGGCGGGCAACGGCCGGACAGATCCGTCCGGGCCGCTGCGCCCGATCAATTCGCGTTCCGGCATCGCCAGTTTGTAGAGATTGGAGGTGTTTCCTCCGCGCGGCCGAAGCCGCTCCTGCCTTCGGATGAAGCCGTCACGCTCGAGGCGTTCAAGCTGCCGGCGCACGTGGCGCACGCTCATACCGGTTGTTTCGGCCAATGTGCTCAGCTTTGGCCACGCTAGGCCGTCAGCGTCGGCGTAACCGGCCAGGGCGTTTAGGACACTCTTCGCCGCGATCGAGTTGATGAGTTGACGCCTGGCCCAGGCTCGCGCGTCATCGCTCATCGGGGCCGATCCTTCGCTGACCCTTGGCGCGACTGGCGATCCTTAAACGCCTCGATGTCAGGCGCGGGGAAATAGCGACGGCGGTTGATGATGATCGGGCGCGGAAAGCCCACGCGCTCGTCATGCATCCAGCGCCAGAGCGTCATGTCGCTGATCCCGCCGAACTGTTGGCGGACCTGCGATGCGGTCAGGTAGTCCATGGCGTTAGCCCTCGTTATCTCAGGGCTAGTGCTGTGCTGCTTCGCGGCCAGCTTCACGGGAGATTTGCGCCCCGCTGGGCCGCACTAATTGCTCCCGGCAAATCTCGTTCTAAGAGCAGTGGAAATCGCCAAGCTTAGGGCGCTAGACGATTGGGTGGTCTTCTTGAATTGGAGGGGGAAAACCGCCTGAACTGCCGAGACGAGCTTCACGAATGGGGAGGTCTCGTCATCCTTTCGGGCGGACGCCTCCATCCCGTGTTTTTCCGCAAAGGCCGCGAGGGCGGCTACAAGAGAGTCCCAGGCGAAGGTGGGTACGGTAGTCGCGATTTCGGGTTCAGCGCCATGGATTGGGCTATTGCCCTCAAGCTTCCCGCGTACACGACCCGCTGCCTTGCCCAAAATGCGCGGTGCTGGCTCTAGACGACCCAATGACGCAAATTCTGACGCGGCCTGCTTCTCGTAGAATAGCTCAGCGAGCGAATAGTCAAAAAGCTGCGCTACGCGTCGAACTGCTAGGCCCTCGTCGCGCATAAGGTCTTGCATAGCCGCATGCAGCGCGGCTGCCGCCTTCTCGACTGCATTGAGGTGCGCATAGGCGTCCGATGCCAGCGGCGGGTCGAGCTCGACCTGGCGAAGCCCGAGATAAATGGCGCCGATCCTCGTTAACTCTGAACGGCTGCGTTCATCGAGCGGTCGGCCCAAAACTGACTCGATATTGATCCAATCAGCCGCAGTGGGCTCGAAGCCGCTTCCACCCGCGACGAGAGGGGTCGCATTTGGCAACCAGGGTTTTGGCTTGCTCATTTGCGCCTCCGGCGACGGGCCGTGAAATCGGTCACGTTCGACGCAGGGGCATCGGTCCTCAACGCTGCAACGTGCGCGCCCCAAGTCGCGAACCCGGTTCGCATTTCGTCGGCGAAGCTGTGTCTTTGGTAGACGCCGACGACGCCGCCGAATGAACCGCTCACGTGGTTCAGGCACCTCTCAATGACCGGAAGCTCGACGCCAAGCCGAGCCATGCCGCTGGCGACGGTGCGGCGGAGATCGTGGAAGGTCCACGCCCGCAGTTCCACGTTCGCTGGATCCTCGTCGCGCTCTTCCGCTTCTTTTTGCGCGATTGCGAGCATCGCCGTGTCGAGCCGCGCCTTGCCCTTCGCGTAGCCGGAGACCGGCGCGCGGCCAGTCGTCGTGAACACAAGGTCGCGGTGTTTGCCATGCCGCGGCAGACCGGCGGCGACGTCGGCCTTGCTCAGGGCGACGACGGGAGCTTCGGCGACGGCGGCCTTTGCCTGTGCCGACAACGGAATTGAGTGTGGGCGCGAGTTCTTGGTTCGCGTCGCCGGCAGGGTCCAGGTGGCGCCGTCTCCGCTCACCTCGGATCGGCGGAGGCCCGCGGCCTCTTCCCGGCGCGCGCCGGTCAAGAGCATCAGTTTGGCTAGCGGCCCGAAGGGGAACGCCACCTCGTCGCAGGCGAGCAGAAGGATGCGTACCTCGTCATCGGACAGGATGCGGTCGCGGCTTGCCTCAGGGGAGGGTGCTTTGACGCCAGCAGCGGGGCTCGCCGCGATGACGTCGCGTGAGGCTGCCCAGTTGAAGAGCTTGCGAACCGCCGCAAGCACGCGGTTCGCCTGAACCGCCGCGCCGCGCTCGACCACGGCGTCTAGCAGTTCGAGCACGTCGCGCCGCTTGATGTCCTGGATCCGGCGTTCGCCCCACCTGGGAAGGACGTCCTTGTTCAGAATGTACGATACGGCTTTGTAGTAGTTGGGCTTGGCGCGTGGCTCCAGGTACCGATCGAGAAACTGAGCCGCGACGGTCTTGACGAGATCCCGGTCGACGTCATGCGGCGCTCGAGCCGCCGCTTTGGCCGCCTGTTTGTCAGCGGCCGGATTGCGGCCAGCTGCTACCTGGAGAAGCTGGTCGCGCGCGACCTTTCGAGCGCCACTGAGCGTAAGCGGCGCACCGAGGACCGGCTCAGGCTCAGGGCCTGGAAGCACTGGCGCGAGTGGTCCCAAGGCGAGTTTGCGAGGCTTGCCGGCGTGGCGAAATCGCACCGCCCAGCTCTTAGCTCCAGTGGGCTGTACGATGAGATATAAGCCGCTCACCAATCCGTCGGGGATCTCCCGCCGCGTCGACGATGGTTTCGTCGACTCGATGCTCTTGGTTGTGAGCGCTGCCGCCATTGAGCCAATCCGCTGGGTAACTATGGGGTAACGAAATCGAGCCGGTAGGCGCCGTTACTCAATGTTGGAAACATTGCCTAACACTGTCCAAAATACAAGGATAATTAGGGGTTTGATGAAGCGCCGTGCGTTGTGATGCGATGGGTCGCGTTTGGCGCAATCCTGAGACTTTTAATCGAATGGTCGTGAGTTCGAACCTCACCCGGCCTACCAAATTTCCCGAGCGGCCGTTCCGCTTCCGACCGGCGCAGACCGCGCCAGATCCACATCGATCCCTTACGCGGTTCCGCAGTAGCCTTGCTCGTCGATAGATCGAAGGAGCCGGGCCATGTCAGAGCACGCCCTGCCACTCGCAAGCCTCGATGCACCGCAGGTCGCATCGACTCCCAGCCGGCCGAGCCGATGGACAGGATCCGCGGGCGCCGCCGCCCTCGTGGGGGCCTCAGTCCTCGTCGGCTTCGTGGTCCAGCATCTGCTCGCGGCGCCGAACGTCACCCTGGTGTTCGTCCTCCCGGTCGTCATCGCGGCGACCAGCTTTGGCTTCAGGCCGGCGATGCTGGCGGCGGTGCTCAGCGTGCTGTCCTTCGATTTCTTCTTCACGGCGCCGTTCTATTCGCTGCGCATACACAGCGCCGACGACATCTGGGCGGCGACGCTGCTCCTGGTGATCGCGGCGATCGTCAGCACTTTGGCCGCGAATGGACGCCGCCGCCGTCTGGAGGCGGAGCGCGAGGCCGAGCGCGCCAACGCCTTGCACACGCTCGCGCACCTGGTGGTTGAGGCGGCGCCCCCACCGGACGTCGAGCGCGCCACGGCGCAGGTCTTGGCCAGGATCTTCGGCGCGCCGGCGGCGATCCTGGTGGAGCGCGAGGGTAAGCTTCGGCTGGGCGAGGACAGCGCCAGCCTCCAAGCGGCGGATCTCGAAGCCGCGCGCTGGACGCTTTCGAGTGGGACCTCGTCTCATGCCGACAACTATCCGTTCGAGGCCTCGACCTTCGACTTCTGGCCGATCCGCCGCGAAGGATCGCCAGCGCTGGTCCTGGGCGTTCGCGCGGACCACAAGGACGATTGGCCCGAGGTGCCCGCGAAGTACGTTGAACTCGCCGGCGCCTACCTCTCGGCCAGCCTCACGGCTCCTCGTCGGCCATGAAACGGTAACCCACGCCCGGCTCAGTCAGGATGAGCTTCGGGTCCGACGGACTGGCTTCCAGCTTCTGGCGGAGCTGGCCGATGAAGACCCGCAGGTACTGGGTGTCGTGCACGTGCGCCGGACCCCAGACGGAGGTGAGCAGTTCCTTGTGCTGCAGCACCTTGCCGGCGCATTGCGCGAGCTTGGCGAGCAGATCGTACTCACGCGGCGAGACCCGCACGGGTTCGCCCGCTCGGGTCACCAGTCGGCGCCGAAAGTCGATCACCACCTCGCCTGACCGGACGATCGGCGGCGGGGGCTTGGCGGAGTTCGAGCGCTGGCGCAGCGAGGCCCGTAGTCGGGCGAGCAGCTCGCCAACACCAAAGGGTTTTTCGACGTAGTCGTTGGCCCCGAGGTCCAGCGCCTCAATCTTCTCCGTCTCCTTGTCGCGCGCGGAGAGCACCACGATCGGCTCCTGATAGAATTCGCGCGCCTTGGTCAGCACCGTTTTCCCGTCCATGTCCGGCAGGCCGAGGTCCAGCACCACCGCCGCCGGCGCGGCGCGCGCCATCTCGCGCAGGCCATCGGCGCCGGTGTCGGCGCGCAGAGGTTCGTAGCCCGCCGCTTCCAGGGCCGCCTTGAGGAAACGATGGATCAGGGGCTCGTCGTCGATGATCAGGATGCGGGGCAGCAGGCTCATGCGGCGGCGGTTCCGAGCTGCCGCGGCGCCTTGGGCAGGCTGATCAGGACGCGCGTACCGTGGTCGCCGTGGATCGGGCTGGCGGCGGCTATGCGCCCGCCCATGGCTTCCACGAAGCCCTTTGAGATCGACAGGCCGAGCCCTGCGCCCTTGGCCCGGTCGCTCGGTTCTTCCGTGCGGTGGAACTTCTCGAACACCCGCGCCAACTCGGCGGTGGGGATGCCCTTGCCTTCGTCCTCGATGCTCACCACGACGTTGTTCCGGTCCTCGTAGGCCGCCAGCTCGATGACCGTCGCATCGGGGCTGTAGGCGATGGCGTTCTCCAGGATGTTGACCACGGCCTGCTCCAGGAGGTTTGGGTCGAGCCTGGCCAAAGATAGCTCGGTCGGGAAATCGCGGTCGATACGGCGCTGGCCCAACCGTCGGGACACACGCTCGGCCGCCGCGGCCAGCACATCGCGCACATCGATCCAGTCGGTGCGCATGTTGAGCTGGCCCCCCTCCAGCCTAGTCATATCGAGGAGATTGCCGACGTAGCGGTTCAGCCGCTCGGCCTCCTCGCGAATGGAGTCTAGCAGATCGGCGCGCACGTCCGGCGCGATGGCCTCGCCATAGGCGATCAGGGTGGTGGCCGAGCCCAGCACGGTCGAGAGCGGCGTGCGCAGATCGTGGCTGACCGAATTGAGCAGCGCAGCGCGCAGCCGGTCGGTGCGCCGCAGCGTCTCGGCCTCGGCGGCGACGGCGGCGAACTCCGCCCGCTCCAGCGCCACGGCCGCCTGGTCGAGCAGGGCGGCGACGAACCGCTCGCCTTCGTCGGTCGCCACCGCGGCCGGATCGACGCCGACGACTCCGGAGCGGGTCTCCACCCCCTGCAGCGGCCGGAAGGTCCAGTTCACCATCGGCATGGTGCCGCTGCCTGCGCCGGCGGCCTCGCCCCTGTCCCAGCACCAGCGGGCAGCGGCCATGTCGCCCGGCGGGAGCGCTTCGAGCGCTGGCGAGGCCGCCAGGATCTTGAGGTCGCCGCCGGCCGGCCCCAGCACCACCGCCCGGCCGCTGGTCGCCGCGGCGAGTTGCTCGGCCAGCGCGACGGCGGCGTCCTCAGGCCTGGCCGCGCCGGAGAGCCTGCGCGTCGCGGAGAGCACCGCGGAGATGCCTGACGCCCGGCGCGAGGTGGCCCTCGCCTGGTCGCGCACCCGGCCGGTCAGCCAGCCCGTCGCCAGCGCCACGGCGAAGAAAACCGCGAAGGTGAACACGTCGGCGGCGTGGCCGATGTAGAGCGTCAGCCGCGGCTCCAGGAAGAAGAAGTTGTAGACGAAGGCCGAGGCCGCGGCGGCCGTGACGGCCGGCCACAGACCGAAGGCTAGGCCTGAGACCAGCACGCTCAGCATGAAGACCATGGCGAGGTTGGCCGCGTCGGTGGCCTGATCGACGAAGTAGGCCGCTACGCCCGCCACGGCGACGCTGGCGAGGGCGCCGAGGTACGAGGCCCACGGCGCGTCCTGAAGGCGCCATGGCGGTCGGGGCGGCCGCGGCCAGGCCTCCGGCGCCTCGGTGACGATGTGCACGGCGGCGCCGCGCGTCTCCTCCAGAAGGGCTCGGATCAGGTCCCGGCGGAACGGCGCGCGCCAGCCGCTTCTCGCCGTCCGGCCCACGACAATCTGGGTGACGTTGTTGCGCTGGGCGTAGTCAAGCACGCAGGCCACAAGGTCATCGCCGGTGAGCGGGACCGCCGCGCCGCCGAGCTGGGTCGCGAGTTTCATGGCGTCGCGCAATTGCTGGGCCGCCGCCGGGGTGCGCAGCCGGGCGTTCGGCCGCTCGACGTGGGCCACCGTCCAGGGGGCGTCCATCATCATGTCGGAGAGCCGGCGTCCGGCTCTGACCAGCGCGCCGGCCATCGGGTCCGCGCCCACGAGCACCAGGATCCTCTCGCCCGCCGCCCAGGGACCTTCCACGCCCGCCCGGCGCATGGCGCCGATGAGCTGGTCGTCGACGGTCTGGGCGGCGCGGCGCAGCGCCAGCTCGCGCAGCGCCGTAAGGTTTTCAACCTTGAAGAAGCGGTCGGCAGCGACCTCGGCGGTCTCGCCCATGTAGACCTTGCCGTCGGCCATGCGCTCGCGCAGCTCGGCCGGCGTGATGTCGATCAGTTCTATCTCGTCGGCGCGTGAGAGCGCCAGGTCGGGCACGGTCTCGCGCTGGCGCGCGCCGGTGATCTTCCAGATCACCTCCAGCAGGCTCTCCAGGTGCTGGACGTTGAGCGTGGTCCAGACGTCGATCCCCGCCGCCAGCAGTTCCTCGACGTCCTGCCAGCGCTTGGGGTGCCGCGACCCTGGTGCGTTCGAGTGGGCGTATTCGTCGACGATCAGCAGGCCGGGCTTGCGGGAGAGCGCCGCGTCCAGGTCGAACTCCATGAGGGTCCGGCCGCGGTAGTCGATCGGCTTGCGGGCCATCACCTCCAGGCCGCGAAGCAGGGCGTGGGTCTCCTTGCGCCCATGCGTCTCGACCACGCCCACAACGACATCGCCGCCCTCCGCCTTCCGGCGACGAGCGGCGCGCAGCATCTCGTAGGTCTTGCCCACCCCGGGCGCCATGCCCAGAAAGACCTTCAATCGCCCTTGCCCCGGACGCGTGGCGGCGAGCAGTGCGTCCGGGTCGGGCCTGCGGGGCTCGTCCGGCGTCATCGGCTGGGAGGCTGCGCTTTCGGAAATGCGGCGTCGAGCGCCAGGTTGGTCTCGAGCACGTTGACGGTCGGCTGGCCGAGCACGCCGAACACCGGCGGGACGACATGGGCCTCGACGATCTTGCGGACCTCTGCGACGGGTAGGCCGCGCGCCTGGGCGATCCGCGCGACTTGCATGCGCGCGTTCTCAGGCGAGACGTGCGGGTCGAGACCCGAGCCGGACGTCGTCACCGCGTCGCCGGGGATGGGAGTCGAACCCGCCTGGGCGCGCAAGTCCGCAGCACTCTTGGCGACCCGCTCAGCGAGCGCGGGGTTGAGCGGTCCCAGGTTCGAGCCCGACGACGCCGAGGCATCATAGCCGTCCGAGCCGGCCGCCGAAGGGCGCGGATGCAGGTATTCGGGTCGGGCGAAGGCCTGGGCGATCAGGCTGGAGCCGATCACTTGGCCCTGGGCGTCGCACATCAGGCTGCCCAGCGCTTGATCCGGGAAGGCGACCTGCGCGATCCCGGTGATCGCCAGCGGGTAGATGACGCCGAGCAGCAGGGTGAGGGCGAGCGTCGCGACCAGCGCGGCGCGGACCTGGCCGAGCATGGACCCGTCGCGGATCGACGGCGGCGCCTCCTGCGTGGGAGAGGTGACTGCGGAAACCATCAGGCGAGCCCCAGGTTGGCGACCAGAAGGTCGATGATCTTGATGCCGGCGAAGGGCGCGAGGATGCCGCCCAGGCCGTAGATGGCGAGGTTGCGCTGCAGGAGGCGCGCGGCGCCGATCGCTCGGTAGCGGACCCCGCGCAGCGCCAGGGGGATCAGGGCGACGATGATCAGGGCGTTGAAGATCACCGCCGAGAGGATCGCGCTCTTCGGGCTGGTCAGGCTCATGATGTTGAGCGCCCCCAGCGCCGGCAGGCCGGCGACGAAAATGGCGGGGATGATGGCGAAATATTTCGCCACGTCGTTGGCGATCGAGAAGGTGGTGAGCGCGCCGCGTGTGATCAGCATCTGTTTGCCGACCTGGACGATCTCGATGAGCTTGGTCGGGTCGGAGTCGAGGTCGACCATGTTGCCGGCCTCGCGCGCGGCTTGAGCGCCGGTCTGCATGGCGACGCCGACGTCGGACTGGGCGAGCGCAGGCGCGTCGTTGGCGCCGTCGCCGCACATGGCCACCAGCCGGCCCTTGCCCTGCTCGGCGCGGATTAGGCGCAGCTTGTCCTCGGGCGTCGCCTCGGCGAGGAAGTCGTCGACGCCGGCCTCCGAGGCGATGGCCGCGGCGGTGATCGGGTTGTCGCCGGTGATCATCACCGTGCGAAGGCCCATGCTGCGCAGGTCGGCGAACCGTTCCTTCACGCCGGGCTTCACCACGTCCTTGAGATGGATGACGCCGACGAGCGCGCCATCCTCGCTGACTGCTAGCGGCGTGCCGCCGGAGCGGGCGATGCGGTCGACGGCTTGGGCCAGTTCGTCGGGCATGTCAGCCTGGGTGAGGTCGAGGCTACGCAGCACCGCATCGACCGCGCCTTTGCGCCAGGTGCGTCCCTCAGCGTTGAGGCCCGACTGCCGGGTGACGGCGGAGAAGGTGATGATCTCGGAGCCGGCCGGCGCCTGCGCGATCTGGCCGTGGCCGCGCGCCAGCTCGATGATCGAGCGGCCTTCCGGCGTCTCGTCGCCGAGCGAGGCGATCAGCGCCGCTTCCATCGCCCGCTCGGGCCGGACGCCCGGCGCGGGGATCACTTCGGTCGCCATGCGGTTCCCGAAGGTGATGGTGCCGGTCTTGTCGAGCAGCAGGGTGTCCACGTCGCCGGCAGCCTCGACCGCGCGGCCCGAGGTGGCGAGCACATTGACTTTCAACAGCCGGTCCATGCCGGCGATACCGATCGCCGACAGCAGGCCGCCGATCGTAGTCGGGATCAGGCAGACGAACAGCGCGCCCAGCACCATCGGCGGCAGCTTCACGCCGGAATAGGCGCCTAGCCCCAGCAGCGTCACCACCGCGATCAGGAAGATCAGCGTCAGCCCCGCCAGCAGCACGGCCAGCGCGATCTCGTTCGGCGTCTTCCGGCGGTCGGCGCCCTCGACCATGGCGATCATGCGATCGAGGAAGGTGCTGCCGGGCGCCGAGGTGATGCGCACCTTGATCCAGTCGGAGACGACGGTGGTGCCGCCGGTCACCGCCGAGCGGTCGCCGCCGCTCTCGCGAATCACTGGCGCGCTCTCGCCGGTGATGGCGGCCTCGTTGACCGAGGCGACGCCCTCGATGATCTCGCCGTCGGAGGGGATCACGTCGCCGGCCTCAACCAGCACCACCTGGCCGACGGCGAGTTGATGCGCCGGGGTCAGCTTGACCACGTGTCGCGCGGGATCGGTGAGCACCTTGGCCTTGGTCGTCACCCGCGTGGCCCGCAGGCTGTCGGCGGCGGCCTTGCCGCGGCCCTCGGCGACGCTCTCCGCGAAGTTGGCGAAGAGCACGGTCGCCCAGAGCCAGAGCGCGATCTGCAGGGCGAAGCCCCAGGGTCCGCCTTCGGCGACTGCAATGGCGGTGGAGACGGTGGCGAGGATGGCGACGATTTCGGTCGCCAGGATGACTGGATTGCCAGCCAGCTCGCGCGGGTCGAGCTTGACGATGGCGTCGCGCGCGGCCCGCGCCAGCATCGGCGCCGAGAAACTGCCGGCCAGGTCCTCGCGCCGCGAGGCGCCGAGCGGTTGGGTGAGGGTGTCCATGTGTGGATGTCCGATGAGGTCAGCCGGCCGCGACCTGGAGCATCTGGAAGTGCTCCACGATCGGGCCGAGCGCGAGCGCCGGGAAGAACTGCAGCCCGCCTATGATCAGGATCACCCCGATCAGCAGGCCGACGAACAGCGGGCCGTCGGTCGGAAAGGTCCCGGCGGTCGAGGCGAGCTTCGGCTTGGCGGCCAGCGAGCCGGCGATCGCCATCACCGGCACGAGGTAGGCGAAGCGGCCGAGCAGCATGCCGATGCCCAGCGTGGTGTTCCACCAGGGCGTATTGGCGGTGAGACCTGCGAAGGCCGAGCCGTTGTTCCCCGCCGCCGAGGTGTAGGCGTAGAGAATCTCCGAGAGGCCGTGGGCGCCGGGATTGGCCAGGCCCTTCAGCGCCGCCGGCAGGACGGCCGCGACCGAGGCGAAGCCGAGGATCGCCAGCGGCAGGATCAGCACCGCCAGCATGGCGTACTTGATCTCACGCGCCTCGACCTTCTTGCCGAGGTACTCTGGCGTGCGGCCGACCATCAGCCCCGCCACGAAGACCGCGATCAGGGCGATCACCACCATGCCGTAGAGGCCAGAGCCCACCCCGCCCGGGAGAATCTCGCCGAGCTGGATCATGAACATCGCCACGCCGCCGCCCAGCGGCATGAAGCTGTCGTGCATGGCGTTGACCCCGCCGTCCGAGGCGCCGGTCGTGGCGGCCGCCCAGACCGCAGTGGAGGGCGCGCCGAAGCGGACCTCTTTGCCTTCCATGTTGACGCCGGCCTCGGCATGGGCGGCGATGAGCGCCGGCGCGCTTTGGGTCTCGGCCGCATAGATCACCGCGGAGGCGCCCAGGACGAAGAGCGCCATCACGGCCACGATCGCCCGGGCGTCCCTGCGCGCCATGACAATCCGCCCGAAGGCGAAGACGCAGGCGTAGCTCAGGGTGTTCATCGAGACGATCTCGATGAGGTTGGTCCAGGCGTTGGGATTCTCGAACGGGTGGGCGGAGTTGGCGTTGAAGATCCCGCCGCCGTTAGTGCCGAGCTGCTTGATCGCCTCCTGGCTGGCGGTTGGATAGAGCGCGATGGTCTGCTTGGCGCCTTCCACCGTGTGCGCCACGGCGTGGGCCGAGAGGCTCTGGGGGACGCCGAGCGCGACGTAGGCCAGCGCGATCACGATCGAGAGCGGAAGGAGGATGTAGAGGCTGATGCGGGTCAGGTCGGCCCAGAAGTTGCCGAGCCCCTCGGCACGGTTGGCCGCGAAGGCGCGCGCCATAACGGCAGCGACGGCCACGCCGGCGGCGGCGGACAGGAAGTTATGCGAGGTCAGTCCCGCCATCTGCGAGAAGGTCGAGACCGTCGCCTCAGGCACATAGGACTGCCAGTTGGTATTGGTAACGAAGCTGACGGCGGTGTTGAACGCCAGGTGCGGGCTCAACCCCGCGAAGCCTTGCGGATCGAGTGGCAACCGGTCCTGGAACCTGAGGATCAGGTAGAGGACCACGAAGCTGGCGATCGAGAAAGCGAGCAGGCTAAACGTATAGCCGACCCAGCCTTGGCTGCGATCCGGCCGCACGCCGCAGGCGGCGTAGATCATCCGCTCGAGCGGCCGCAGCACCAGGTCGAGGAAGGTGCGCTGTCCCTGCCAGACCTTGGCGACGTAGCCGCCCAGCGGCCACGCCAGCGCGACAGCCACGCTGATGGTGATGAGGATTTCGATCCAGCCCTGAGCGTTCATCAGAACTTCTCCGGGCGAAGCAGGGCGACCACCATGTAGCCGCCGATGAAGAGGGCGCCGACGCCCCAGACGACGAGCTCCAGCATCAGAGCCGCCTCAGAGCCTTGGCGTAGACCCCGAACAGCGCCAGCGCGCCGGCGCCGAGCGCGAGGAACAGGATGTCGAGCACGAACTGCGCTCCCGAGCTTCTTGAACAGGACTCGGACGTAGCAAGGCCGCGCGTAAGGGTTCCATTCGGATGGCGCCGCCGCGCATAAGGGAAATATCAGGCGACGAGCAGGTTTCGGCCGAGAGCGAAGACCTTCGGATGGCGCTCGGCGCTCAGCGGTTCTCGAAGTAGCGCGGCGGGGTTCAGGATCGCTTCGCCCTCTCCTGGCAGCCCAAACTGGCTTGGGGGCGCGTTGCTCGCCCGCCCCGCGCAGGGCAGGGGGGCGAAGCTTCGCGCTGACCGGTCAGGCCGGTTGCGGGACCGGCTTGGGGTCGATCCCCTGCAGGCCCGACTTGTTGCGGATCACCAGCATGTCGTGCGGCTTCGGCCGCCAGGGCCGGCCCTGCAGCCAGAGCCTCATCAGCGTGCGCTTCTGCTCCGGCGCCTCGCCGTCGCCGAAGTCGGTGCGGCTGTGCAGGATCTCGTAGTTGTTGATGAACACCATCTCGCCCGGCTCCAACAGGATAGGGATGTGGAACTCCGGCCGCTTCGACACCTCGTCCAGGAAGACCAGCGCCTCCTCTTCCTGAGGCGTGAGACCGCCGACGTTCTTCCGTTGGTGCGCGACGAGGGAATTGCCGCTGAACATCGCGCTCAGCAGGCCGTCCTTGCGTCCGAAGACCGGGACGCGATGCGACGTCAGCGGCTCTTCTCCCTCGGGTTGTTCCCCGGCGCGGAACTGGTGGAAGCCGCGCTCAAGGAGCGGCAACAGGTCCGGCCGCTCGCGCTTGATCGTCTCGTAGACCGCCAGCGCGCTGGCGAAGACGGTCGCGCCGCCCCAGACCGCCTTCTGGATGCTGAACAGCGACAGCATGTCGATACGGTCGTTGTGGATCGGCAGAACGCCCGGCGCCGAATAGGCGCGCATCTTCACGCGTGACTCGCGCACCCGGACTTCGCCGAGCAGGTCGCCCTCGATGTTCTGCGAGACCGCGTCACCGAAGTGCGTGCCGATGCCCCAGTAGAGGTACTGCAGCTCTTCCTTGCTGAACTCCGCCATGGGCACGCCGCCGATGATCACCAGGCCGACGCCGTGCTTCAGCTCGTGCGAGAGCCGCTTGAGGGTGGCGTCGAGGACGGGGTCGCGGAAGTCGTCTTGGCGGATCTCGGTGACCGGTTTGCCGGAGGCCTTGCAACTGGCGACCAGCCTGCGAAGCGCATCGATCTCGGCGGCGCTGAGCGGGTGGGTGATCTTGACTCGGTCGATGTCGGCGGCGAGCCAGCCCTTGCGTTCGGTATGCCGGGGCCAGTCGTCCAGTTCGATTGCGTTAGCCATCTATGCGTTTCCTCGGCTGTGTCGATTTTGCGCGAAAGGCGGCGATCATCCCTTCCGCAGCTCGCGGCTTGTCTTAATATAAGGACAAGCGAAGATACAACGCCGCCAGCGCGGGAGGAAGCCGTGAGCACGTCGCCGCAGACGCTCTACGAAAAAATTTGGAACAGCCACGTCATCGAGCGGCTCGCCGATGACGTCTATCTGATCTCGACCGACCGGCAGCTGATCTACGAAGGTACCAGCAACCCGGCCTTCGACATGCTGCGCGACCAGGGGCTGAAGGTCCGCAAGCCGCACGCGACGCTCGCCATTCCGGATCATTCGGTGCCGACCCGCGACCGGCACAAGATCGGGGTGGGCGTGCAGGCCTCCGTCGAGGAGCTGCGCCGCAACGCCGAGGCGAACGGCATCGAGTACTACGGCATGGACCATGAGCGGCACGGCATCGTGCACGTGGTCGGCCCCGAGCTCGGTTTCACCCAGCCCGGCCTGATTATGGCTTGCGCCGACAGTCACACTTCGACCCACGGCGCGCTCGGCGCGCTCGCCTTCGGAGTCGGCACCTCCGAGCTGGCCCATGTCCTGGCGACGCAGACGCTCGTCCAGCGCCCATCCAAGCCGATGCAGGTCGAGCTTACCGGGCGACCCCATAAGGCGGTCTATGGCAAGGACCTGGCGCTGGCCGTGATGCGCGTCGTAGGGGCCAGCGGCGGCGTCGGCCATGCGATCGAGTTCACCGGCGAGGCGATCCGCGAGCTGCCCATGACCGGCCGGCTTACGCTCTGCAATATGGCCGTCGAGGCCGGCGCCCGCAGCGGCCTGATCGCGCCGGACGAGATCACCTTCGCCTGGCTGAAGGATCGGCCGTTCTCGCCGAAGGGCGAGGCCTGGGAACAGGCGGTCGCCTACTGGCGCACGTTGCGCAGCGATCCGGGCGCGACCTACGCGAAGAAGGTGGTGATCGACGCCGCTTCGCTGACGCCGCTGGTCACCTGGGGCACTTCGCCCGACGAAGTGGTCGAGGTCACCGGCGCCGTGCCTGACCCTTCGGAGGCGCCGAACGCCGCCGCCGCCGCCGCTTGGCGTCGCTCGCTCGAATACATCGGCCTGACGCCCGGCACGCGGATGCAGGATGTCACCGTCGATCGGGTGTTCATCGGCTCCTGCACCAATTCGCGGCTCGATGATCTGCGCGCCGCCGCTGCGGTGCTGCGCGGGCGGCGGGTTGCGTCCGGGGTCCACGCGATGGTGACCCCGGGCTCTGCGACGGTGAAGCGCGAGGCCGAAGCTGAGGGCCTGGACCGGGTCTTCCTCGAGGCCGGTTTCGAATGGCGCGATGCCGCCTGCTCGATGTGCTACGGCAGCAAGCAGGACTTCGTGGCGCCTGGCGAGCGTTGCGCGTCGACCTCTAACCGAAACTTCGAGAACCGTCAGGGCCCAGGGGCGCGCACCCACTTGGTGAGCCCGGCGAGCGCCGCCGCGGCCGCCGTGGCCGGGCGCTTCGTCGACGTCCGCGACCTGGCCTGAGGATCCCGCCATGCAACCTTTCACACGCCTCACGGCGATCGCCGCGCCGATGCCGAAGCCGAACATCAACACCGACGACATTTATCCCGGCCCGATGGCGAGTTCCGTCGGTCGCAAGCGACCGCATGAGTTCATGGTGCGGGGCAAGATGGGGCCGAACGCCTTCGCCGCCTTGCGCTGGGACGACGAGATGGAGCCGAGGCCCGACTTCATCCTCAACCAGCCGCCCTATGACCGCGCCCAGATCCTGGTGACCGGCCCCAACTTTGGCTGCGGCTCGTCGCGGGAGATGGCGGTGTGGTGCCTCGAGGAAATCGGCATCCGCTGCCTGATCGGCTCGTCGTTCGGCGACATCTTCTTCAACAACTGCTTCAAGAACGGCGTGCTGCCGATCCGTCTCTCGCCCCCGGAGGTGGAGACGCTGCTGGCGCTGGCCGCCGACCCGGAGAAGGCGGAGATCACCGTGGATCTCGAGGCCAAGACGGTCATCGGCGCCGACGGCAAAACCCGACCGTTCGATATCGCCGAGTACTATCGCGAGATGCTGCTTCAGGGCTTGAACGAGATCTCGGCGACGAGGGCGCGCCTCCCTCGCATCGAGGCCTTCGAACGCGGCTACCACGGCGAGCGTCCCTGGCTGCCCGCCTGACCTCGCTCCACAAGCTGAAGATCTTCCAGGAGCCGACGATGTCTGGAACCGCCGACGACTTCCTGCCCGCGCTCTCGCGGGCGGCGCGCGACATGGCCTTCGAGCGTCTGCCGCCCGAGGTCGTGGCCATGGCCAAGCAGTGCCTGCTCGACTGGCTGGGCTGCGCCATCGCCGGCAGCGTCGACCCGCTCGTGGAGATCCTGATCGCGGACGCCCTGGACGGAGGGGAGGTGGGGCCGGCCGCGTTGGTCGGACGCAGCGAGCGCACCGGGCTGCTCAGCGCCATTCTGATCAACGGCGCAGCCGGTCACGCGCTCGACTACGACGACAGCAACACGCTCATCATGGGCCACCCGACCGCGCCTCTCGCACCCGTGGTCCTGGCGCTGGGAGAGGCGCGTGGCAGCCGCGGCAAGGCGGTTCTTGAGGCCTTTGTCGCCGGCTACGAGACCTCGGCCACCGTCGGCCGGCTGATGACCGCGAGGCACTACAAGGCGGGCTTTCACAGTACCGCGACCTTGGGCGCGTTCGGTGCGGCCGCCGCGGGCGGGCGCCTGCTCGGTCTGGACGAGGCGGGGCTGGGCGCCGCCTTCGGGCTCGCGGGGACCCGCGCTGCAGGCTTGCGCGCCTCCTTCGGGACGATGGCCAAGCCGCTGCACGCCGGACATGCCGCTTGGGTCGGCGCCAGCGCCGCGCGCTGGGCGGCGCGGGGCTTCACGGCCGCGCCGGACATTTTCGCCGATCCGCGCGGCTTCCCGGCCAGCCATGTGGCGGAGCCTCGTTTCGAAGCGGCGCTTGGCCCGTTGCCGGGCGGCTGGGCCATCCTCAACAATCGCTTCAAGTGGCATGCCGCATGCCACGGGACGCACTGCATAATTGACGCGGTGTCCGAGCTTCGCGAAGCGCAGGCGCTCGCGCCCGAGCGGGTGCGCGGAGTCGCCCTGCGGTTGCCAGCCAACGCCCGCACCGTCTGCGGGATCGAGGCGCCGTCGACGGGGCTCGAGAGCAAGTTCAGCCTGCGAATGATGGCGGCCTTCGCCTTGGCCGACGTCGACACCGCCTCGCCCGCTTCGTTCAGCGACGCCAACGCCCGCGATCCGGCGCTCAACGCGCTGCGCGAGCGCGTCACCGTCATCTACGATCCCGACATGGAAGCCGGCGGCGAAGCCGTCATCGAACTGGCGGACGGGCGCACCTTCGCACGGACGACCGATCCGCTGCGCGACCCGATCGACATCGCGGCGCAGGCACGTCGCGCACGGGGCAAGTTCGAGTCGCTGGCGACCCCAGTCCTGGGCGCGGCCGCGGCGCGCGAGGTCGCGGATCAGGTGCTCGCGCTGGAGGGGGTCGAGGACGTCGGTGTGGTGGTTCGCGCCGTCACGCCCGTGCGCGAATCCGCATCGGCCGCCAGCCGATAGCCATCCATAACTCCGTTCATAGCGCGTTCGCCCTGACTAGCGTGGCCATGGACTCGACGTCATCGCCGCCGACATCAAGCCTTCCTCGGCCCGCTGGGTGCGCCTTGCCAGGAGCCGCCCTCCGGGCTGCTCACCGCGATCAACCTCTCCACCCACAAGGTGATCTGGGATCGCAGGCTCGGGACGGCGCGTAACAGCGGGCCGCTGGGTCTGAAATCGCACCCGCCGTTCACTTTGGGCGCCCCGGCCATCGGTGGATCCCTGACGACGCGCAGCGGGTTGGTCTTCACCGGCGCAGCTCAGGACAGTACGCTGAGGGCGTTCGACATCTCCTGCGGCAAGCTGCTCTGGAGCGTCGAGCTGCATGGAGGCGGCCAGTCGACGCCGATGATCTATTGGTCCGAGCCGAGCGGACGACAGTTCCTGGTCATGGCGGCGGGGAGCACTTCGCCCTTGCCGGAACCAAGGGCGACAGCATCGTGGCCTACGCGCTGCCGCGCTGAGGTCAGGGCGCCAGGCCCAAGGCTTTGTCGAGCCCCGGGTCCGCTTTCGCGGCGGCCATGTCGCGCGCGCTTTCGCCGGCCCGATTCTCGCGATCGAGGTCGGCCCCGCGTGCGTGCAGCAGCGTGGCGATGGCGGGCTGATCGGCTCGAATGCTCTTCATGAGCGCGGTTTCGCCGTCGGCGTCGATGGCGTCGACCGGAACGCCTCGCTCGAGCAGGGCTTTCACCTCGCCGATCCGACCACTCGCGGCGGCGGCCACGAGCCGTGCGGCCTGGTCGCTCGTCGATCCTGCCGTCGCCTTCTCGGCGGAGGAGAAGGCCTGCGCAGCCATTGCTGCTGGGGCCGCGGGTTTCGCACGCGCGACCGGCCGAGACTGAGCCGGCTCCTCGACGCTTTGCGGGACGGGCAGGGCTTCTGACATCGTCTCCGGTGCGCGCCGGGCCGTGGTTACGACCGACGACGGCCGCGCGGCGGAAAGATCGTTGGCGTCTGCGGCCGGTGGGCGAGTTTCGGCTTCGACCTTCGCCGGCTGCGGCGGCGCTAATGCGGTCGGCTTGGCTGCGGGGAGCGGCGACGCCTCCATTGAGGGGGCGTTGGGAGCGGGGTGGTTTGCCGGGGCCGGGGCAGGGGCAGGTGGTGGCCGCGGGGCGGACGCCTCCCGCATATGCATCGCCAACAGCACGCTCAGCCCGCCGACGGCCGCGGCCGCCAATCCGCCGCCCAGTCGCCAGATCGTCCGCCGATCGCGGGACGTCTGGATTTCTGCTTCGCGCGATGCTGCGGCGAGCACGCGCGCCCGCCGCGCCGCGCGCGCCTCTTCGTCATCGAGGAACGCCTCCGCCTGGACGTAGGCTTTGTCGAGGGGGTCTGGGGTCACGTCGTAATCAGACATGATCCGCTTCCTCCGCAGCAAGGACTTGTCTGAGCCTGACGCGAGCATAGCGCAGGCGGGTCTTCGCCGTTTCCAGCCCGACGCCGGTCACGAGCGCGATCTCCGACAGGGGCAGTTCGCCGTATGCCGACAGCAGGAACGCGCTCCGCTGTTCGAGCGGCAGAGCCTCGATCGCCGTGACCATGCGCTGCGCCAGTTCCTGCGACTGCACCTGCTCCAGCGGCGTCGGACCTGGGTCGGGGGCCGCCATCGCGCTCTCCTCGTCGGCCGACACCAGGACGGCGACCTTCTGGCGTCGGAAGTGATCCCAGACCTTGCGGCGGGCGATGGTGAACAGCCAGGTCGGGAAACTCGCCTTGTCGGGATCGAATGCGGCCGCGCTCTTGGCGATCGAGATCCAGGTCTCCTGGTGCAGGTCTTCCGCCGCATCGGCATGGGCGGCGCCCAGCATGCGGCGCACGAAATGGAAGCAGGCGCGGTCGTAGCGGTCATAGAGGCGGGCGAACGCTTGCGCATCGCCGGCGCTGTGAGCACGCAGCAACTGAGCGTCGGTCGCTGGGGCCGCCTCCATCGCCGAAAGTCTAGCTGCGACACGCTCCAACCGGCAAAGCCTCAGAAGTCGGAGGGCGGATCTGGGACATAGCCTTGGCCGCTTGGTCGCGACGGAAATGGCCGCGGCCGGCCGTAGGCGTACGGCGGCGTTGCGATCACGCCTTCGGCGGCGAGGTTGGCGTAGGTGTCGTACTCGATCTGCCGAACGATCTGCGGGTAGCGGGTCGCCCGCTCGAACGCGACGCGCTGGGACACCGACCATTCCCGCGCGCCGTGAGCGGTGCCGAGCCTTTCGTCGCGCCGCTGCGCCGTGATCACGGTGTCGTTGGGCTGGCCCGGCGCAAACAAGCCCCGAGGCGAGGCGGCTCGCGGCTCCTCCACGCGTTGCGGCGCAGGCGACCGCATTGTCGGAGCACCCTGCAGGGCCGCCGGTGGCGCAGGCGCCCTGAGCCGCGCCGCGTCCTGCGAGGGTTTCGCGGATGGCGGCGCGATCGCGGCGACCGGGGGAACGACCTTCTCCCTGAAGGCAGCCATGCCGATGACGCCGACATTGGTCGGGCGGCCGGTGCGCGCGGCGTAGGACTGCGGAAGCGGCGCAAACGAGAAGGCGGCGATCTCGCTCGCGGACTTGCGCCATCCGACGATGTCGTCCGACTGATAAGGCGCGAGCACATAGCCCGTCTGGTCGTAGGCGGCGGTCTCTCCGGAGATGATGTTCACGCCGTCGACCGAGACCACCATCAGCACCCGGCCGTCGGTGTTGTTGATGAGTCGAAGCCCATAGCGCCTGCCCGGCTCGCCCGCGACGTATAGGCGGCCATGGTGGCGCCAGACCCGCAGCGGCTGGCCGGAGTCGCGGTCGATCACTTGCAGGTCCACCTGGCCTTGATCGGCCCAAGCGCTCGTCGCGCCGAGAATTGAAAGCGTCGCGATCGCCGCCGCCAACGCCGATCGACGGGACAGCGACGTCCGAACTCCACCAACTGTCATGCGCGTCTCCTCATGCTCACATGAGAGTCTACGCAGCGCCTCGCCGGGCGGGGTTAGGGGCCGGTGAGAATTTCTGAGGCCGCAAGCTTTGACCGCGCGCTGCGGTCACGACGCCTCGAACAGAAAATCGATAAGCCTGTCGATCTGGGCGCGGATCATGTGCTCGCCGGCGTGGGTTGCGGCGCCCTGAGCCTGAGCTGTCTCGAGGAGCCGGGTGTGCGCCGGTTGCATCACCGCTTCAGCCACCAGCTGTCCCGGGCGGAAGCTCGTGGTCGTCACCGGCAATGGATCGTCCGGCCTCATGCCCAGCACCGTCGCATTCACCACCACATCTGCGGCGGCGGGATCGGCTGGACCGGCTTCCGCGGGCGTGCCGGTCAGCCCCGTGACGAGACGCGCCAGATCTTGCGCCTTCTCGATGCTGCGGTTGGCGATGATCAGGCGCTTGATGGGGTGGCGGCAAAGGGCGAGCGCGATGGCCGCGCCGGCGCCGCCGGCGCCCAGCAGCAGCACGCTACGGCCGTCGAGGGCGTGGCCTTCCTGTACAAGGCCGGAAACGAAGCCTTCGCCGTCGAGAGTGCCGCCGTGAAGAGCGCCATCGGCTCCGCGACGAACGACGTTGACCGCGCCCAGCGCCTCGGCGTCCGTTGTGAGGGTGTCGCAGAGCGCGGGCAGCGCGGTCTTGTGCGGCACGGTGGCGATCAGGCCGGCCACGCTCTCCGAGCGCCGCATCGCCTGCACGACCTCTCCCAGCGCCGCCGGGGCCACCTGCCACGGGACGACCAGCGCGTCGATCCCGCGTGCGGCCAGCGCCGGGTTCATGAACGATGGCGTGCGGATGTGGCTGGCGGGATAAGCCAGCAATGGCAGGATCGACGTATGGCCGGTGACAGGGGTCGACATCGCGCAGCCCCAGGTCAGAGCGGAACGGGCCGCCCGTCGAGCAGCGCGCTCGCCACCTGCTCGATGCCCGGCGCGTCCAGCTTGTAGTACGCATAAAGGTGCGTCGGCGGGGCGATCAGGCTGTACTCGTCGCGAATGCCGTGGCGGAACAGCTTCACGCCGCAGCCTTCGTCGGCGAGCACTTCGGCGACCGCCGAGCCCAGGCCGCCCAGCACATTGTGCTCCTCGATTGTCATCAGCACGCGGCTGCGGCCCGCGGCGCGTAGCACCGCCTCCCGGTCGAGCGGCTTGATCGTCGCCATGTCGATGACGCCGACCGATCGCCCAGCCGCGTTGAGTTGGCGGGCGGCCTCGATCGCCGGATGGACGGGCAGGCCGCAGGCGATGATGGTGAGCTCCTCGCCCGCGCCATGCTCAATGGCCTTGCCGATGACGAAGTGCGCCCCCCGTTCGTAGATGTCCGGATCGCGACCGCGACCGATGCGGAAGTAGATGGGCTCGGGCCACTCGGCGGAGGCTTTGATCGCGGCGGCGAGTTGCGATCCGTCGGACGGTGAGATCACCGTCAGGTCGGCGATCGCGCGCATGGTCGCGATATCCTCGGTGGCGTGGTGCGAGGTGCCGTAGAAGCCGAGGGAGATGCCGGTGTGGTGGCCGATCAGCCGCACGGGCTGGGCGCAATAGGCGACGTCCATGCGGATCTGCTCGCAGCAGAGCAGGCCGAGGAACGAGGCGAAGGTCGCGACGAACGGCATGTGGCCGGTGGTGGCGAGGCCGGCGGCCGCCGTCACCATGTTCTGCTCGGAGATGCCGAACTGGATGTAGCGGTCGGGGTGCGCGTGGGCGAACTTGTTGAGGCCGTTGGAATACTGCAGGTCGGCGGAGCCGGCGATCACCGGATGCCCCTCCGCCACCAGTTCGAGGAGGGCGTCGGACAGGAAGTCGAGGCCGGGGTTCTTGGCGTTCAGCGCGCGGTATTGCCACGACTCGGCGGAGAGCAGGGCGGTCATGGTCAGATCTCCCGCGCCATGATTTCGGCGATCGCCAGCTCGGCGTCTTCCGGCGCCAAATAGCCTAGGTGCCAGCCGGGTTCGGTCTCCATGTAGGAGACGCCCTTGCCCTTGATCGTACGGGCGACGACGCACACCGGCGTCTGACGAGCGCCGTCGGCCTTAAGTCGGCGCAGCAACTCGGTCAACGCCGCGAGGTCGTGACCGTCGACGTCGTGCACCTCCCAGCCGAAGGCGCGCCACTTGTCGGTCAGCGGCTCGATTCCGATGACGTCATCGACCTTGCCGTCGAGCTGATAGCCGTTGCGGTCGACAATCGCGACCAGGCGCGAGAGCTTGTGCTGGGTTGCGAACAGCGCCGCTTCCCAGACCTGGCCTTCCTGCATCTCGCCGTCGCCGAGCATGACGAAGGTGGTGAAGCCGCGGCCGGATGCGCGGCCGCCCCAGGCGATGCCTGCGCCGGCCGACAGGGCGTGGCCGATCGAGCCCGAGCTGAAGTCGATCCCCGGAACTTTGCGCATGTCCGGGTGGTCGCCGAGCGGATTGCCGAGGCGCGTGTAGCCGTCGAGCACCTCCTTCGCGAGGAAGCCCAGGTCGGCCAGGATCGGGAACAGGCCGACGGCGGCATGGCCCTTGCCCATCAGGAAGCGATCGCGGTCTGGCCACTTGGGCTCGCCGGCGCGCAGCGACATGACGTCGTAGTAGAGGGCGGCGAAGATCTCCGCCGCGGAGAAGGCCGAGGAGTAATGTCCGGTCTTGGCGATCTCGATCAGTCGAATCGTCTCCAGCCGAACGAACCGAGCCTTTTCACGCAGCGCCGCCAGTTCGGACGGGGAGATCGAGAAGTCGTTGGCTTGTGCCCGAGGCGACGCCGCGGATGTCTCTGTCGTCGCCATTCCGCCCGTTCTCCCGTCTTCCACGGCGACTATCATGCATGATATATGATCGCAAGGATCCCACCTTGCCGCTGACGGGCGCTCGGGTGTGAGATCACATGTCCAGTATGACGTGCGCCTCGCCGACGTGCGCGCAAGGGATGGGATGCCACGGATGCCGCACTTCGACCTCATCGTTCGCAACGCCCTGATCTACGACGGCCGCGGCGGCGAGCCCTTCGTCGGCGACATCGCAGTCGACGGCGCCACGATCCGAGAGGTGGGCGCGGTGGAGGGGGCCGGGCGGCGGGAGATCGACGCCAAGGGCCTAGCCGCCATGCCGGGCTTCGTCGACATCCACACCCACTACGACGGCCAGGCGACCTGGAGCGACCGGATGACGCCGTCGTCCGACCATGGCGTCACGACGGTGGTGATGGGCAATTGCGGGGTCGGCTTCGCGCCCTGCCGGCCGCAGGATCGCGAAGTCCTGGTCAAGCTGATGGAGGGCGTCGAGGACATCCCCGAGGTGGTGATGGAGGCCGGCATCCCCTGGACGTGGGAGAGTTTCGCCGAATACCTTGACTTCCTCGATGGGCGACGTTTCGACGTCGACGTCTCGGCCCAGCTGCCGCACGCGCCGCTCAGGGTCTATGTCATGGGTGAGCGCGCCGGCAGCATCGAGGATGCGACCGACGAGGACATCGCGCGCATGAAGGCGCTGACCGAGGAGGCCTTGGCCGCTGGCGCTCTCGGCTTCAGCACCACACGCAGCATCAATCACCGCAGCGCCAACGGCGAGGTGTCGCCGAGCTACCACGCAGCGGAGAAGGAACTGATCGGCATTGCCTCGGCGCTGCGCGAGGCCGACGCCGGCGTGCTGCAGGGCGTGGCCGACATGCTGACCGAAGACGAAGCCGTCGAGCGCGTCGGCCTGTTCCGGCGGATGGCCGAAGCCGCGGGCCGGCCGACCACCACCTCCGTGGTAGAGCACACCCCCAACGACGCCTGGCGCAAGGCGCTGGAAACGATCGGCGAAGCCAACCGCGACGGCGTGGTGCTGCGCGCCCAGGTGTTCAGTCGGGCGCTCGGCCTGATCATGGGGCTGGAACTCTCGCAGACGCCGGTTTCGAGCAGCGCGCTGTTCAAGTCGCTGCGCAAGCTGCCGCTGGCCGAGCGGGTAGCCAAGCTGCGCGAGCCGGAGGTGCGGGCGACCATCATCGCCGAGGCGCAGGCAAGCCCCAAGGCCTACAAGCACTTCGATAGGGTCTATCACCTGGGCGACACGCCGAATTACGAGCCGGATCCCCAGAATTCGCTGGCCAACATCTCTAAGCGCACCGGCGTTTCCCCCTTTGAACTCGCCTACGACATGCTGCTGGAGCGCGAAGGCCATGGCCTGCTCTACGGTGCGATGTCGAACTACTACGGCGGTTCGCTGGAGCACGTGCGGGAGATGCTGACCCATCCCGACACGGTGGTCGGCATCGGCGACGGCGGCGCGCACTACGGCCTGATCTGCGACGCCAGCTATCCGACCCACATGCTGAGCTACTGGGGTCGCGACCGGGCCAGCGGCGAGCGCCTGCCCCTGCCGTTCATCGTCAAGACTCTGACCAAGGACAACGCCGACGCGGTGGGTTTCACCGACCGAGGCGTGATCGCGCCCGGCATGAAGGCGGATCTCAACATCGTCGACCTCGAGCGGCTATCGCTGAGCAGCCCGGAAGTGGCCCGCGACCTGCCGCGCGACGGCGTGCGGATGCGGCAGAGCGCCCATGGCTACGTCGCGACGATCGTCAGCGGCGTCGTGACCCGCGAGAACGGCGTGGACACCGGGGCGCGGCCCGGCCGTCTGGTGCGCGGCGCTGGCGCCGCGCCCCCAAAGCACGCGGTTCCCGCCTGAGGGGCGATCGCGCCTGCAGGTCAGCCGCGGGGCGTGATGCCGTAAATCACGCGGGCTTCCGCGGGCGTCGCTGGCTCACGGCCGTGAGCGCGGGCGCGTTCGACGAACTTCTCGACCAGCTGCGCATTGGTCGGCTTCCCCAGCTCGACATAGGGATAGTCGCCCAGGCCGGCGCTGAGATGGCCGCCCGACTCCAGAATGTAGTCGAGCACCGTGAAGGCGCTGCCGCCGGTGTTGTAGACGTTCCAGGCGAAGGGGGCGTCCTTCGGCAGGAAGTCGGTCAGGGCGCGGATGCCGTTGGGCGTTCCCGGGTGGGCGAAGATGTGCTCGCCCGACGACAGCATCAACTGCGCGAACCGCGGCCCGTCCAGCAGGCCCGCCTGGTAGAAGGCCAGCATGTATCGAACCGCCGTGACGTTGCAGGCGACCGGGTAGGGGCGGACGCCGATCTCACGCAGCCGGGTGGCGAAGTAGGTCAGGGTCTCGACGGTGTTGGTGTAGATCTTATTCTGCGAGCGGAAGGCGCCGGCCTCTTCGTCGAACCGGTCGATGTTCGTGGTCACGAAGTCCAACGGCGCGAGGTCGACCTTTAGGCCCTCCGCAACCATCTGCTCTACGGTGGCCAGTCGTTCGGCGGCGTTCCCCTTGTGCGCCACCGCGCCCAGCGTGGGGTGGATGACCACATCGCACTCAGCGCTGAGGCGGCGCACGATCTCGGCGTTGGCCTCATACCCGGTGTCGGGGCGGCCGGTGTCGGTGCGCGCATGGAAGTGGATGATCGCCGCGCCCGCGCGGTGACAGGCCAGAGCGGCGGCGACAATCTCGTCAACGGTCCAGGGCACGTTGGGGTTCTCACGCTTCTCGTACTCGTTGAGGCGCACCTCGATGATGAACTTGTCCGACATGCCCGATTTCCCATCCCGTCCGCGCGCTCGTCGCGTGAGGCGCCCAGCCAGGGTCGCCGCCTTGTTGGTCAAAATCATGTATGATATTTGATGCCCGCTCAAGCCGGCCGATGGAGCCTAGATGCTGAGAGTCTTCGGCGCGCCGTCGCGTTACGTTCAGGGGCCGGGCGCGCTCGACACCTTGGGACAGGAACTGCTCCGGCTGGCGCCCGATGCGGTCCTCCTGGTGGATCCGCTGGTGGAGGACATGGTCGGCGAGCGGCTGCGAACGGCGTGCGCGTCTAGCGGTCTGGACGCGCGCTTCCTCACCTTCGGCGGTGAGTGCTCGGCGGCGGAGGTGGACCGCCTGGTCGCGCAGCTGGGCGGGCGGCAGCCGTCCGTCGTCGCCGCGGCCGGCGGCGGCAAGTGCCTCGATACCGGCAAGGGGCTCGCCCATCGCTGCGGGGCCAAGGTGGCGAGCGTTCCGACCGTCGCCTCGACCGACGCGCCGACCAGCCATAACTACGTCTTCTACGACGAGCATCACCGGCTGGCCTCGGTCGAGAAGCTGCCTGGAAATCCGGTGCTGGTGGTTGTCGACACCCAGGTGATCGCCAGGGCGCCGCGGTATCTGTTCGTCGCCGGCATCGGCGACGCCATGGCCAAGCTGTTCGAGGTGGACCGCTGCATAGCCGCGAACGGACCGAACATCTTCGGTGCGCGCGCCTGCGAGACGGCCCGGGTGCTGGGGCGCGGCTGCTACGAAACCGTTCTACGCGACGGCGAGGCGGCGCTGGAGGCGGTGGCGCGCGGCGAGCCCGACGAGGCGCTCGAGCGGGTGGTGGAGGCCACCGTGTTGATGAGCGGGCTCAGCTTCGAGAGCGGCGGGCTCTCGATCGCCCACTCGATGACGCGTGGCCTTTCCGCCGTGGCGGCGCTGACGCACGCGCTGCACGGCCGCCAGGTGGCCTATGCGCTGCTTGTGCAGCTCGAACTTGAAGGCCAGCCGCAGACGGTGAGCGGCCTGAAGGACTTCTATCGGCGGGTCGGCCTGCCTTGCACGCTGCAGGATCTCGCCGAACCGCAGACGCTGGGCTACCGGCCGACGGCCGAGGAGATCGGCGTCATCGCGCGGCTTTCGCTTGCCGCGCCGCATGCGAGTCATTTTCCATACCGCGTAACCGAGGCGCAGATGGCGGCGGTCATCGTCGGGCTGGAAGGCGCTCGGGACGAAGATGCTGCAGCGGCGCTCGGCGCCGTCGTGTGACAGGCTATCGAGGATGGGATTGGAACTGCAACGTCTGAACGCGGGCAATCTGTCGGCGCAGGTTTATGCAAGCATCCGCCAGGCGCTGATCGACGGGCGGTTCGCGCCGGGTCAGCGGTTACGGATCGGTGCGCTTGCCGGAGAGCTCGGAACCAGCGTGACGCCCGTGCGCGAGGCGATCTTCCGGCTGGTCAGCGAGCAGGCGCTGGCCATGACGGCGGCGACGGCGGTGTATGTCCCCTTCCTCGACAGCGCGCGCATGCGGGAGATCCGGCTCATCCGCATGGAGCTCGAAGGACTGGCCGCGGCGACCGCGGCAACGCTGATCGACGACGACGGGCTGACGCGTCTGGAAGCGATCCAGAAGCGTTTCATCGCCGCAGCGGCCACCGACCCAAAGGCGGCCAGCGCCTGCAACCGCGAGTTCCACTTCGCCGTCCTGGACATTGCGCGGATGCCGAAGCTGGAGGTGATCGTGGAGAGTCTCTGGACTCTGATGGGTCCGCTGATGAGCGTCTTTCACAGCACCATGCCGGTTCGTCATATCGCCAGCGACGATCATCCGCACTATGAGGTGCTGGCTGCGTTGCAGGCGCGCGACGCGGATCGCGCCCGGCGCGCGCTGGCCAAGGACATCGCCTGGGGCAGCGTGCTCGAAGGCTGGCTCGACGAGCAGAGCGATGGCCGCAAGATGGCGGCGAAACAGGCCCTCTAGTCCGCAGACTCCTGGGCCGTCGGCTTGAGCAGGTACGGCGTCAGGATCTCGCGGCACGCTTGCGGGAGCGGGGCGGGGCGACCGTCCTGGATGCACACCATCACGCAGCGCGACACCGCGCAAACCTGGCCATGCTGTACGATCAGGCTCGCGATCGACCAGCTTGAGTTGCCGATCTTGGAGATGCCGAAATGCACGGTAAGCGGATCGGGCCAGACCAGCTCCGCCAGATAGTCCAGCGTGTGAGTGACGAGCGAGGCGGAGAATTCGCCAAGTGCGTCGCGAAACTGCGGCGACCAGTCGATCCGGGCGCGCGCGTCCTCGAAATGGGCGGCGATCGTGACGTTGTTCAGGTGACGGTTGTTGTCGACGTCGGAATAGCGGGTGTTGGCCTGCAGCACCGAGGGATAACGCGCGGGATCTAGCAGATCGGGATCAATATTCCGCATCGCTCGCCTGTCGCCTGCAGGGCCTTCCTGTTGCGATGGAGCTATATGATCCGCCGGGCGGGGTCCACCCGGGCCGCGGCCGCCCGGCGTCAGGATCTCCCCATTACGCTCGCCAGGCGCTCTACGACCTTCGCCGGCGCCATCGGCTTGTAGAGGAGGGCGAACGGCTCGGCGCGCAGGCGGTCGAATCCGCCGGCGCTCACCTCGCTGACGTGGCCGGTGAGCAGGATCGCGGGCAGGCCCGGCTTGCGCGCGTGGATCGCATGGATGAGCTCGAGGCCATTCATGCCGGGCATCGAGAAGTCGGTGACTAGCCCATCGATCTGGGCGTCGCCGTCGAGATGGGCGAGCGCACAGCGGCCGTCTTCGGCTCCGACAGCGACGAAGCCCATGTCCTGGAATGAGGTGATCAGGCCTTCGCGGATCAGCGGATCGTCGTCGACGATCATGACCCGGCGGCCGGCGCCGTCGCCATTTGACCACGCCAGGCGAGGGGCGGTCGCGCTTTCGCGGACGCCGGGCTCGGCCTCGGGAAGCCAAACGGTGACGGTCGTACCCCGACCCACCTCGCTGACGATCGCAAGCGCGCCGCCCGACTGCTCGGCGAAGCCTTTCGCCATCGACAGGCCGAGCCCGGTGCCATGGCCCTTGGGCTTGGTGGTGAAGAACGGCTCTACGATCCGGCCGAGGATCGTCGGCTCGACGCCGGTCCCGGTATCGGCGACGGTGAAGTGGACGTACCGTCCCGGCGGCAGGCCCAGGCGCTCCTGCGCGTGCTGCAGCTCCGCACTTGACGCCGAGATCGTCAGGTCGCCGCCATCGGGCATCGCGTCCCGGCCGTTGGTCGCCAGGTTCAGCAGGACGGTTTCGAGCTGATTCCGGTCGGCGAACACCCAGCCGGCGCCGTCGGCGATCCGCACGTGGATCGTGATCGGGGGGCCGATCGCATGGGCGAGCAACTCGCCCACCTCGGCGATCAGCGCCGCGGCGTCTATCGCCTCTGCGCGGAGCGAGTCGCGCCGCGCGAAGGCCAGCAGCCGGCGGCTGATCGCGCTGCCGCGTTCGACGGCGTCGTGGATCCGCCGCGCCTGGCGCGCCACCTCGTGACTGTTTTCCGGACGGCGCTCAATGCGCGCGGCGCTGCCGCTGACGACCTGGAGTATGTTGTTGATGTCGTGGGCGATGCCTCCGGCGAGCTCGCCGATCGCGGTCATCCGCTCGGTGTGCGCGCCCTGCGCCTGCGCCTCCTCGCGTGCGGCCACCTCCCTTCGGACCTGGGCTTCAGCGAGTCGGCTGTCGATGAACAGCGCCGCGCCCCAGTTGATGTTGCCAATGAGCACGGCGACGTAGCTGACCAGCAACCCGGTCATCGCCAGGTAAACCGGGGAGGCGGGCTGCAGCAGCGCGAACTCCGAGCCCGCCGCCAGCAGCAGGACATACGCCATCGCCGCGAGCGGAACCGGCGCCAGGACGAAGGCGCCGGCGGCCATCATGCCCGCCGTCACACAGGTCACGAACAGCTGGATCGGCGTCGGCGCGCCAGCGAAGCTCGCCGCGGGAATGAAGGCCCATACTGCACCAAGGGCCGCGCCGTTCCACACCAGTCGGCGGATCGTCCGGCGCGACGCGGTCGGCTTCCCTGCCCGTCGCCGGATCCGCCACGCGCGCATGTGGCCGAGCGCCAGCGCGAAGAACGCCATCGCCCAAATCCAGTGCTCCAGCCTCAGCACGCCCATCGCATCGAAGAATGCAAGCAGGATCACCGCGTTGAGGCAGCTCGCGGCCATCACCAACGGCGTCAGGCGCACGATCGCGTCGACCTGCGATCCTCTGATGAGGCCGGCCTCTTCTTCGTCGGCAGGGATCTGATCCAGCGCGATGGCGAGCCATCGCGGCCGCCGCTTCGATGAGAGGTGGGGGGCGACTGCGGGTTCTTGCGACCGGGACGGATGCATGCAGCCCCTCGCCCTTTGGACGACCCAATCTACGCCACAACCCAGAGCTTTTTCAGAGGGTGAGACTACTGAGCCGCTTTTTGTGAGCATTGGGGCTGTCGACGCGGCGCTGCTGCGGCGGCTGACGCGTTGTATGGGAAGGCCACAACTGACGCGCCTGACCGGCCTCACGGGCGCGGCGCCCCAGCAGGCCTTCGTCGCTTCCGGCGCACACGGTGAACGGCGTGGACCTGACGCGCACCCCGTTCCTGTTCACGCCGAAGCGGGCCTACAACCTGTCGGCCGTCTACACGCTCGCCACCCAGATCGGCAACCTGCGCGGGCAGGTCGACTAGCCCTGGCGCGACGTGATGTTCACCAGCGGAACGCTGGGCCGCCTGCCGGCGCAAGGCCTGGTCAATGCGCGCCTCAGCTTGAACAACGACAAGTACAGGCTTGAGGTGGCTGGGTTCGTGAAGAACCTCGGGGACAAGCGCTACGTCGTCTGCCGCACAGACGCCTCCAGCGTGGGGTTCGTGAACGAGATCGTGGCCGCGCCGCGCACCTACGGCGTCGAAGTCACCAAGCGCTTCTGATTAGAGTAGGGTAATCATCGGGTCGGCGGAGGAAAGCCTAGTGACACCCACCACCAGCGCTCCGGCGCAGAAGCCTTCGCACGTCCCCGACGGCCTGGTGGCGGACGTGGATTTCTTCAATCTTCCGGGCGCGGAAGACGACGTTCAGGCAGCCTGGCTGCGCGTGAAGCAGGAGAACGCGCCGATCTTCTGGACGCCGCGCAACGGCGGCCACTGGATCGTGACTCGCAGCGAGGATCTGAAGGCGCTGCAGATGGACCACGAGCGCTTCTCGCACCGGGAGATCATCCTCCCGAAGATCAAGTTTCCCGAGCCGCTGGTTCCGATAATGCTCGATCCGCCGGAGCACACCGGCTACCGGCGACTGATCATGAAGCTGTTCGCGCCCGCGCGGCTCGACCTGCTGGAGGCCCGCGCCCAGGAGCTTTCGAACAGCCTCGTTGAGGGGGTTTTTCCGAAAGGGGAGTGTGAGTTCGTCTCGGAGCTTTCCGAAGCTCTGCCGATCGTCGTGTTCCTGGAGATGATGGGCCTGCCGACGGAAGACTGGCGCTATCTGAAGACTTTCGTCGGGGCAGTGGCGCACAGCCAAGACGAGTCGGAGCGGCAGGCGTCGGACGCCAAAATGACGGCCTATGTCGAGCAGTGGGTCGACAAGCGGCTCGCTGCGCCGGGCGACGATCCCATCAGCTACATTGGCCAAGCGGAAGTCGACGGGCAAAAGCTGTCTCGGCGCCAGACCATCAACGTCGTGCGGCTGCTGCTGGGCGGCGGCCTCGACACCGTGGCCAACATGATGGCCTTCCAGATCCAGTTCCTGGCGCGCCACCCTGAGCATCGGCGGCAACTTGCCGAAGATCCGGGGCTGATCCCGAACGCGGTCGAGGAGCTGATCCGCCGACACGGCCTTTCGGCCACCTGCCGCGAGGTCACCCACGACATGACCTTTGGCGAGGTGTTCCTCGCGAAGGGCGACCTGATCCAGCAGCCCAACTGCCTGTTCGGGCTGGACGACGCGCTCAACCCAAATCCGCTCGAGGTGGATTTCCATCGTCCGCGGCCCATTGCGCATGCGGCGTTTGGCAACGGTCCGCACGTCTGCCCGGGCTCGATGCTGGCGCGACGGGAGCTGAAGGTGTTTCTGCAGGCTTGGCTTGCGAAAATCCCCGAGTTCTCGATCAAGCCGGGCACGCGGCCGATCCAGCACGGCGGCATGATCAACAGCATCACCGACCTCTATCTGACGTGGGAGACGGCGTGATGGGCGAGGGGGCGGACGTCGCGTTGGCCCGCTTGCAGCAGCTCGAGGACGTCCGTGAGATCCAGGGCCTGATCCATCGCTACGCCTGGCATGTGCCGCGGTGCGAGGGCGCTGCGGTCGTGGCCTTGTTCGCCGACGACGGGGAGTTCGACAGCGGTGGCCGGATCTCGCGCGGCCGCGAGGAATTGGCGGCCTACTTCGCGGTCTTGCCGCCGAACATCACCATCCCATTGATCAGCAACATCATCGTCGACCTGCAAGGCGACAGGGCGACCTCGACCTGCAAGATGTATACGCCATGGGTGGGTGACGGGCCGCCGCTGGTCGGCTTCTATGAAGACGAGTTCCAGCGCGTGGACGGACGCTGGCGCTTCAGCCGGCGCGTCTACCGGGTCCACGAGCGGCCGGCGCAGGGTACGGCCGTACCGGCTGGCGCAACCAAATAATCCAAGGGAGCCGCGTTGATGGCCTTCGAGAATATGGGACTGGCCGGCAAGGTGGCGCTAGTATGCGGCGGGGGCGGCGCCATCGTCAATGTCGCGTCGGTCAGCGGCCTGCGGGCGGCGCCTTATCACTCGGCCTACGGCGCGGCGGCGCGTTAGAGCCCGGCGCATGGCCCTCGATCCTGCCCTCCGCGCCCGCCTGACCTTGCCGGCGATCTGCGCGCCGATGTTCAGGGTGAGCGGGCCGGCCCTTGTGCGCGAAGCCTGCAAGGCGGGCGTCGTCGGCGGCGTTCCGCGGCACAACACCCGCACCCTCGAGGACTTCGAGGCCTGGCTGCGCGAGATCCGCGAAGACCTCGACGCCGACAAGGCCGCGCATCCTGCCGGACGCATCGCGCCGATGGCGGTCAACATTTCGGCCCGGCTGGACCCAGAGCCGCTGACCAAGGAACTGGAGCTCTGCCGCCGCTATGGTGTGGAAATCATCATCAGCGCGATGGGCGATCCGAGCGAGTTGATCGCCCGGGCGCACGACTTCGGCCTAGTCGTCTTCCACGACATCACCACGGTGCGCTTCGCCGAGAAGGCGATCCGTGCAGGCGCCGACGGGCTGACCTGCATCGGCGCGGGCGGGGGCGGCAACTCCGGCACGATCAGCCACCTGGCGCTAATCCCTAAGGTGCGCAGTCTGTTCGACGGCGTCGTCGTCATGGCCGGCGCGGTCTCCACCGGCGCGACGATCCGGGCGGCGGAGATTCTGGGCGCCGACCTGGCCTATCTCGGCACCCGCTTCATCGCCACCCAGGAGGCGGCGGTCGCGCAGCCTTACAAGGACCTGCTGGTGAGCGAAACGGCCGCGGACCTGACCTATACGCCCAGCATCACAGGCGTGCCCTGCAACTGGCTGACGCGCTCGCTCCAGGAGCACGGGCTCGATCCGATGAATCTGCCTCGGCCCACAGGCGCCATCTACACGCGCGATCACCTGCCGCAGAGCGTGAAGCCGTGGGCCAACATGTGGAGCGCGGGGCAGGGGGTCGACCTGATCGAGGACGTGCCGAGCGTTGCCGAGCTGATCCGAAGGCTGCGCGCGGAATACGTGGCCGCCTGCGAGATTCCGGACATGGCGGAGGCGGCGCGCCTGGCGGACGAGGCTCTGGAGGCGTCCAGCGACTGAACCGGCCGGCTTCAACGATAATAAAGGACGGGAGCGAACGACATGCGTCGACATGGCGACCAGAGGGACAAGGAGCGGGACCTGCCGCTGGCCGTGGTGATGGGCGGCGCGGGTGGCCTGGGGCTCGCGACGGTTCGACGGCTCGGGCAGAACCACGCCGTAATCATCGCCGACCTCGATGGAGCCAGGAGCGAGGCGCTGGCCGACGAGCTTCACGTCGAGGGGTATGTCGTCGAGGCGATCCCGTGCGACGTCACCAGCGCGGCCTCGGTCACGGAGTTGTTCCGACGGGTGGGCGAGCGCGGCCCGCTGCGCACCCTGGCCAATGTCGTCGGCCTTTCGCCGATCGCCGGCGATTGGCGGGCGATCATGTCGGTCAATCTTACCGGCGCGGCGCGGGCGCTCGAGGCGGCGCTGCCGATCTTCGCGCCTGGCGGCGCAGCCGTCCTGATCTCCTCGATCGCGGCCCACAACGCCAAGCCCGATGCGGCGATGAAGGCGGCGCTCGAGCGGCCGCTGGCGAAGGACTTTCTCCAGCTGGCCTCTAAGTCTCTTGGCCGCGACCTCACCCCGCTGGAGGCCTACCAATACTCCAAGTACGGCCTGAACCGCATGTGCCGCCGGCTCGCTTCGGAGTGGGGGCGCCGTGGCGCGCGCATCGTCTCGGTCTCGCCCGGCCTGATCCGCACGCCCATGGGCGAGCGCGAATTCGTCAACTCGCCGATCAAGTTCGACATCCTGGCCGCGACTCCGCTGCCCCGGCAGTGCTCGATCATGGAGGTGATGGACGCGGTCGAGTTCCTCGTCTCCGACCGGGCGTCCTTTATCACCGGCACGGACCTGCTGGTCGACGGCGGCTATATGGGCTCGGTCGAGCCCGCGCCCGAGCTCGAACCGCAATGATCGAAGACGCTGACGATGTGATCGTCGGCGGCGGTAGCGCGGGATGCGTGCTGACGGCCCGCTTGAGCGCAGATAGGCGTCACTCGATCAGCATGGGCTTCCACGTGTCACGGCCGCAGAGCCGCGGCGAGATCCGGTTGAGGGGCCGCGATCCGCAGGACAAGCCGATCATCGACCACCGGTTCATGGGCGACACCGAGGACGTGGCGAAGCTGGTCAAGGGGTATCGGATCGTCGAGGACGTCTGCCGGGCGCCGGCGCTGGCCAACGTGATCATGGCGAACCTGCGTCCCGATCCCATCCCGCAGACCGACGCCGAATGGTAGGCCTATGTGCGCGAGCGTGGCGGTATCGGCTACCACGCGGTCGGCGCCTGCCGGATGGGTCCGAAGGACGATCCAATGGCGGTGCTCGATCCCCAGCTGCGCGTGCGCGGCATTGCGGGACTGCGCGTCGTCGACGCCTCGGTGATGCCCGAGCCGGTGTCGGCCAACACCAATGCGCCGACGATCATGATCGCCGAGCGCGCGGCGGCGATGATCCTGGGAGAGGAATAGTCGCGCCGGCTCGGGGCGGTTCAGACCAGCGTGATCCTGCGGACCGCCCGGCTCACGATCCGTTCGCGATCCGCCGGCGACAGCGCGGGAGATATGCCGATCAGGATCGGAAAGGTCGCGCCGCTCAGCATCGCCACGAAGTCTTGCATCCGGCTAAGCTCGGTCGCGGCGTCCGATCCCGCGTCGTCCATGGCGGCCAGCCGGGATGCAAACTTGCTCAACACCCGCTCGCGCGAAGAGGCCCACGAGGCCACCAGATCGGGGCAGCGATTGAGGCCGCCGATCATCATTCGCGTCCAGACGATCTGACCCGGGTCCAGCATGTGATCGATCAAGCGCATGCCGATCGCAGTCAGGCGCTCTTCGCGAGTGCCGTGCTCGGAAATGGAAAATGCGTCAGTTTGAAAGAACTGCGCCTCGCGGTGGCGCATGACTTCATCGAACAGGCCGCGTTTGTCCCGAAACCGGTTGTAGATGACTTGGCGCGTGACGCCCGCCTCCTTGGCGATCTCGATCACGCTCGCGCGCTCTAGCCCGTAGTTCAGGAAATGGCGGAAGGCGACCTCGCGGAGGCGTTTGACGATCGCGTCCGATTCCGCGGGTTGCGGCCGGCCGCGCCGCGGCGCCGACGCTCCGGACTCGGCGGCGGGCGCAGATTTCGAGCGTCGCTGAACCGACTGCGGCATGTCGCAGAAATACGGCGCGCTGGACGCGCGTTCAAGATGCGCAACCCTCAGCTGTTTGAATTAATATACATCGATGTATATTGGCATTGGCCGCGATTCAACGTCGGTCGACGATGGCGACGGGCGTGCGGGAAACGCCGCCCAATTCTGTTGCGCCATGGAAAGAAAGTGGAGAGGGGACATGTCCAAGACGGGATTAATGCAGACAGCTTCTGCCGTGACGCTGGGCGTTCTAAGCGCCCTGACGGTCGCCGCCACTGATGCAAACGCTCAAGCCAGCGCCGGCGCCGCTTCGGCCCCTGCGACCGCAGCTCTGGAAGAGGTCGTCGTGACCGCCCGGCGCCGTGAGGAAAACCTGCAGGAGGTCCCTGTCGCCGTGACCGCCCTCAGCGGCCCAGCCCTGGTGGCGCGCGGCGTCCAGACCGTCGCGGACCTGAGCCGCTTCTCACCTGGCGTCTCGATCTCCAAGAGCGCCCGCAGCGCCACAGGCGTCCGCTTCATCCTCCGTGGCCAGGCGCCGGTGGATTCACTCCTGACGTCCGACCCCTCGGCCGCCGTCTACGTGAACGAGGTCTACGTGCCTCGCGACTACGGCCTGGGGCTGGCCTTGTACGACCTGGAGCGGGTCGAGGTGCTGAAAGGGCCGCAAGGCACGCTCTACGGCCGCAACTCGACCGGCGGTGCGATCGGCATCTTCACCCGAAAGCCCGAACTCGACGGGCACAGCGGCTATGCGACCGTCGAATACGGCGAACGCCAGACCGCGCGGGTCGAGGCGGCGTCCGATATTCCCCTGGTACCCGGCGTCGCGGCCGCCCGGGTCAGCGTCAACTATGGGCGCACCAACGGCTATCTCCGCGGGCTCAACGGCGTACACCTGAACGCCGACAAGCAGCTCAATCTGCGCGGCCAGATCCTGGTTCGGCCGACCTCGAACCTGGAGATCTTCGGGTCGATCGCCTACGCACGTGATGCAGGCGCCGGCCAGCTTTTCAGGTTGATCGAGGTCGTTCCAGGATCGCAGCCCGGCGATATCGAAGCGGGCCTACGCCTGGGTAACACGGTGGCCACGGCCGGGCCTGCGGGCGACGCCTTCTATCGTCAGCAGATGGCGGCGCAGGGGCGGTTCACCTCCAGCGTCGGGCAGATGATCCCCGAGCGCTACGAAGGGACGCGCGCCAATCTCACGGTCCGTTGGGACGCGACCGACTATCTGACCTTGAAGTCGATCACCGGCTACGAGGGCTTCCAGCGCAACGCCAACCCGGACTTCGACAACACCTACCTGCCGGTCGCCTTCACGCGCACCAATACCGAAGACGAGTTCATCAGCCAGGAGGTGCAGGCGTCCGGTTCGGTCTCGCGATTGAACTATGTGGGCGGCCTCTACTACAGCCGCGAAATCGGCAATGAGATCGCCCGCACGGTGGTGCTGCCGCTGCTGTCCGGCAATCGGACGCAGATCCAGGACGGCGACCTGCGCAACGAGAACTACGGCGTCTACGGCCAGGTCGACCTCAAAGTGACCGACCAGTTCAAGCTGACCGCCGGGCTTCGCCGCACGCAGGACCGTCGGGGGTTGACGCTGCGCCATCGCGACGTGACGCCGACGTCCCAGACCTGCACCATCCTGCCAGCCCTGCTGGAGGCGCCGGGCCGCTGCTCCGCCGACGTCGGCACGCTGAAGTTCAGCAACACCTCGTACAACTTCAGCGCCCAGTTCGATGCGACGGAGGACGCCCACCTCTATGCGACCGCGCGCAAGTCCTACCGCAGCGGCGGCTGGAACCTGTTCTCGCCGGCCACCAACGGCGTCACCTCGTTCCGGCCGGAATCGGTGAAGGACATCGAGATTGGGGCGAAGACCGAGTGGCTGGAGCGCAAGGTGCAGGCCAACCTGGCGCTGTATCGCTCCAAGTACGCGGACATCCAGAAGCAGTCCCTGTCGTTCCTGCCGAACGGCCAGACGCAGCGGGTGATCAACAACGCCGCCGCGGCCACCATTAAGGGGGCCGAGTTCGAGCTGCGGGCGCGGCCGATCCCCGACCTCAATCTGAGCGCGCAGATCTCCTACACCGACGCGGGCTACGACAACTTCGTCATCCGCAATCCGACGACGGGAGCGATCCTCGAGGATCGGACGAACGAGCCGTTCGAGGTGCCGAAGTGGACCTACACCCTGGGCGCCGAATACCGCTGGGCGCTGCCGGTCGGCGACGTGAACGCGCGGCTGGACTGGAGCTGGCGCGACGACGTGATCTTCGCGTCGTCGGCGCAGGTAACGCGCGCCGAGGCGATCCTGCGGCAGAAGGCGTACGGGCTGCTCAGCGGCCGGGTCGAGCTTGCGCTCAACGATCCTGACCTGAGCATCGCGTTGATCGGGCGGAACATCACCAACAAGGACTACCTCGGCGGCGGTGTCGACCTGCGCAGCCTTGGCTGGTCCGCCGGCCTTCCCGGCGAGCCTCGCTACGTGGGGCTGCAGGTCACGACCCGCTGGAAGTAAAGCCGCGGCACTACGGCGCCGTCAGGTCTGAGAGGCTGGCGGCGCGAAGTTCCACGAGTGCGAGTAAAGGCGCCCAATGATGAACGACGCGGTCTCCACAGAACTCGATGCCAATAGCGCCGGTGGATGGGCGGTTGATCCGTCCGCTTTCGCCGAGCTTGCCGTCCACAACGCCTTGCTCAACGACCGCACGGCGCTCGAGGCGGAGTGGGAGCGAAGGGGCTATTGGTACTTCAAGGGCGTCCTCGACCATGATGCGCTGGACACCTTCCGCGCTCACGTCCTCGACGCGCTGCGTCCTCTCGATGTGGTCGAGCAAGACGGGGATGCGCTGAGGATCTCCGCTCGCGCGCCGGAAGTCTTCCCGGAGACCATCCAGGCGGGGACGACGCCGTTTCCAGAGCTCGTCCATTTTAAGTACTGGCGCGAGTTTCTGGCCGACCCGCGAATCGCGGCGACGTTCGAGCGGCTGCTCGGCGATAAGCCGAACTGGGTTCCTGTCGCCGAGTTGCGGGCCGTGCCGCCGAACGATCCGACCCAGCAATCGCTCAGCTTTCCCCACCAGGACGGCTTCTACAACGAGGGCTATCGCTGCCTCACCGCCTGGATGCCGTTGTGGGCGGCGCCTCGCGCCTGCGGGGGCTTGGCGGTGGCGGAGGGCCTCCATCGCCAAGGCTATTTCCACGACCAGGCCGCACCGCCTCGCTTCGCCATCCCGCCGACCGCGATTCCGCCCGAGGCGTGGCGCACGACGGACTATGCGCCAGGGGACGTGGTGATCTTCGACCGGGCGCTGCCGCACAGCGGCGTGCGCAATCGCAGCCGGGAGTTCTTCCGCTCTTCGTTCGACGTGCGTTGCGTGCTGCCGGGCGACCCGCCGCCGCTGGTCGGCGTCATCGTTTCAGCCGACGCCGAACAGGTCACCGTTCGCACCGAAGACGGATTGGAGCGGGCGTTCCGCTTCGACGCGGAGAGCTGCTGCCGCGGCATTGGCGTAGGGTCCGGCTTCCGCATCTCGCCGGCCGAGGTCGCCGAGCAGTACCGGCCGGGGCAAGAGGTCATGCTCACTCACGAGGGCGACGTGGTGAGGCTCCTGCGCGAGCCCAAATACTAGGGTTCGACGGTGCATTGACCTGAGCGAGTACGAGCATGCCCTGGGCGCGCATCTGCCGCTGGCCGGCGACCCGCTGGCGGGCCGAACGGCGCTGATCTCCGGAGCCGGGAGTTCGGGCTAGGTCCTGGGACCGGCGCGGCGACCGCGGTGCTGTTCGCGGCAGCACAGCGGCGACGAACCTGCCGCGCCTGGCGCTGCACGCGGGTTGAAAGGTCGCCTGGCGAGGCGGCACGGAGAGACGATGGACTATCGCCGCCTGCCTTGGCATGACGCCCCGGGGCGTGCTGTGCGCGGGCCTCCTGGCCGGCGCCATCACCCTTTCGGGCGAGCGGCTGACGGCGCGGGCGCAGACGGACCTGCTCCGCGGCGAGACGGGTCGGGTGCCTATCGGCCGGTGTTCCCACAGACCCTCGTGTGACGCGGCCGATCAGTGCGAATGCCGCAGATTGCGGGCGAGGCCGCCCTGGTGGCTGATGATCACGTGCTGCCCCGGTAGGAAGACCGACGCGATCCGGTCGTGCGGCACCCGCCGGGCGTCGACGCCGCGGCAGTAGGTGGTCTCATCGAAGCGGAGCGCGACCAGGCCGCCGTCGTCCTGCTCGACGGCGATCTCGCCGGAAGCGACCGATACGATGACGCCGATGATGGGACGGTGCGCGCTGGACCGCATCACGCGCACGTCGAGCGAGAGGCGAAACCGGTCTGAGAGGTTCGTCCAGCCGGTATGCGGGGTTGCCGGATGAAAGACGACGAGATCGCCCAGCTCGTAGGTCGTGCGCCGCCAGCTGGTGGGTGGGACCGCCGTGGTCGGTACGGGGAAGGCCGGCGGCTGGGAAAGGTCGTGCAGGTATCCGCTGTGGTGCTGCGCCTCGGCGACAGACAGCCCACCGATGTCGGGGGTGATGCGCGACAGCGGGATCCAGCAGGTGAGGAACTCGATCCCATCGTTGTAGAAACCGTCTTGGTGGACGACCGTGAACCGCTCGGACGCATCGGTGGTCGGCGGGGTCGCGCGGTAGTCGGTGTTGGGGATCCAGTAGGGCGCATCGCCCAGCAACTCGCGGAAAAAGCTGTCGATCGGCGGTTGGCGGACAAAGTCACGCCACGGCGCAGGCCGGCGCTCCACCAGCGGTTCCATGCGGCCTGGAAAGTCGGCCAGGCTCTTGCCGGTATAGCGAGCCTCCGCGTCGCCGGGCGCGATCCAGCCGCCCTCCACGAGCTGTTCGAGATAGATCTCGCGGAAACGCTCCAGCGTTGGGACGTCGAGCACGCCGCGGAAGAACCAGTAGCCGTCCGCCGCCCATGCCGCCTGCAGGGCCTCACGATCGGCGAGCAAGGCGTTCGAGACCCTCAACTCGCCGAAAGCGTCGCTGGGAACCTGCCAGTTCAAGGCGTTCTCTCCGTCAGGTCACTGCCAGCCGACGATCTCGCGGGCGCGCGCGGCGATCGCCTGCGCCGAGGGCAGGCACTCGGTTTCGAAGGCGCGCGAAAACCCGAGCGGCAGGTAGGCGGCGCCGAGCCGGCCGGCCGGCGCCTTCAGCGTGGAGAACAGCTCCTCGTTCAGCGTGGCGGCGATCTCCGAGCCGAGGCCGCAAAACTCGGTCGCGGCATGGACCACCAGCGCGCGGCGGGTCTTGCGGACGGAATCGAGGACGCGGTGGTAATCCAGCGGCATCAGGCTACGTAGGTCCACCACCTCGGCGCTTATATCTTCCGCCGCCAGCAGCTCGGAGGCCGCGAGGCATTCGTGCACCTGCCAGCCGAAGCTGACCAGGCTGATGTCGGCGCCCGGCCGCTTCACCTTGGCCACGCCCAGCGGAATTCGATAGTCGCCCAGCGGGACCTCGTCCTTGAGCAGGCGTACGAGCTTCATCGACTCGAGGTGGATGCAGGGATCCTCGTCGAAGATGCAGCTGGTGAGCAGGCCCTTCGCTTCGGCCGGCGTGCTGGGGTAGGCGACTTTCAGCCCCGGCGTGTGCAGCAGCCACGACTCCAGCGACTGCGAATGCTGCGCGCCTAGCCCGCCCAGGCCGCCGCCCACCAGGATGCGCACCGTCATCGGCAGATGGGTGAGGCCGCCGGACATGTAGCGCTGCTTAGCGGCGTGATTGGCGATCTGGTCCATCGCCACCGCCACGAAGTCGCAGAACATCAGCTCCGCCACGGGGCGCAGGCCGGCGATTGATGCGCCGATCGCCGCGCCGACGATCGCCGTCTCGGCGATCGGCGTCGCTCGAACGCGCGCCTTGCCGTACTTGGTCTCCAGCCCGTTCGAGGTCTTGAAGACCCCGCCTGGCGGGTCGCCGATGTCCTCGCCGAGCAGGACCACGCCCGGATCCTTCCCAAGGGCGAGATCCTGGGCGTCGAGGATCGCCTCGCCAAAGACCATCGTTCTGGTCTCGCCCGAGAATGACGCTTCGGCCCCGCGGGCCGGATGATGGCCACGCCGCGGGATAGTGTCCGGATCGGCATAGAGGTCGTTGTAGACATCGTCCGCCGACGCGGCGGGCAGCTGGAGCGCCTGCGCGATCGCCGCCTCAACCTCGGCCTCGGCGGCCGCCTCGATCGCCGCTAGCTCCTGCTCGGTGCAGACGCCCGTCTCGAGCAGCAGGCGGCGGGTGCGTGGCGCCGCCCAGGCCTCCTTGGCGACCTTCAGGTCCTCCTTGCTCAGGTGCGTCGTGTCGCCCACGCCCGAGTGACCGCCGAGCCGCATGGTCACGGCTTCCACGAACACCGGGCCGCCGCCCGCGCGGACCTTGTCGATGATCCGCTTCATCTCACGGTGGAACGTGACGACGTCGTTGGTGTCGAGACGCGCGCCCTCGAAGCCGTAGCCCGCTGCGCGCGAGGCGAAATCCTGGCTCGCGGTGTAGTCGGGAACCAGCGTGAACTCGCCGATCTGGTTGTTTTGGCAGACGAAGATCACCGGCAGCTTCCAGACGCCGGCCAGGTTCATCGCCTCGTGCACCGCGCCGATGCTGGTCGCCCCGTCGCCGAAGTTGACGATCGTCACACGGTCCTCGCCGCGCAGTTGCGCCGCCAGCGCCAAGCCGTTGGCGATCGGCGGCCCCGAGCCGACAATGGCCGTGGTCAGCATGGAGCCCACCTGCGGGCAGCACAGATGGGCGGTGCCGCCCTTGCCCTTGTTCAGACCCTCGCCGCGGCCCAGCGCCTCGGCGAACATTTCCCTCAGCGGCACGCCCTTGGCGACCTGGTCGTGCACGCCGCGGTAGATGCTGACCATGTAGTCGCGCTCGGTGGTCAGCGTCGACAGCGTCGCCGGGATCGCCTCCTGCCCGGTGTATGGCCAGTAGGTGAACTGGAACGTGCCGCTCGACAGCCCTGACTTAATCGCCAGGTCGACGGCGCGCAGCCGCGCGATCTGTCCGTAGATCGTCTTCAGCACGGAGGGCTCGATCCCGAGGTTCGTCGGGGCGTCAACAAGGCTCACCGGCATCTCCTAGAGTATTCATAGGGGTGGGCAGGGCGCGCGTGCACGCCGCCAACTTAACTCCGCGTGCAGTAGTCGTGCAGCACGCGGTGGAAATTCGAGACCGAGCTCTCCTGGACGGGGTTGGTCCGCATGGCGGGAAAGCTGCGCGACTGCACGCCCTTCTGCACCGCGAGTAGATTGCCGAAGTCCTGCTCGAGGAAGGGGTTTTGGCCGCGGAAGCTTGCAAAATCCTCGTAGAACTCGCGCTGGATCGGCGGCGCCTTGCCTTCGGCATAGCGCTCAAGACACCAGATGTCGAAGAAGCACTCCGTCGGGTTCGTCGGATGCGGCCGTATCCGGTACCAGAGCACGCTGTCGACGCTCGGCAACAGGATGGTGTTCGGGAAGATGTGCCAATTGGTGCCGGCCCGGGCAATATCCTCCGGCGTGAGGTCGGCGGGCCAGCGCGCGCCGGCCGCCTCGAGCACACGGCGGTGGTTCTGCCCCACCCAGGTCATCACCTCGACGATCGAGGCGTCCGCCGGCAAGGCGTCGATCGCCTGCCGGGCGGTCTCGACCTTATGCTCCGAGGTCAGCGAACGCAGCATCTCGCGGGTGTGGGTGAGCGCCTCGTGAAAGGCGATGGCGGCCGGTACGCCTACCGGCGGCTCGGCCGGAGGCTTGGGCTCGGCGCCCGGGATGGGATGCCAGAACTGAGAGTGCTTGCCGTGCGTCTTCGAAAGCGTTTCCCACGGGAGGCGGGCGCCGACCTGCGGATGGGTGCCGCGCGCGTGATAGCCTTCGTTGAAGGCGTCGGCGACGACCTTCCAGTTCACCGGCGCGTGCAGCGTCTTGTACCAGGCGAAGCGCAAGTCCTGCAGCTCGAAGTTCCGCATGATCTCCGGTACGGCGCCGAGGTAGTCGAGCAGCGGCTCGATGTCCGGGCTCATGGTGATCCAGTACCAGCCGCCCCAGGACTCGATACGGGTCTCCTGCAGGCGCAGGTTGGCCTCGTCGAACTGCGGGCAGCCCTTCCAGTCGTCGGGCTGGTTGATCTCCTTCACCGAGCCATCGACGTTCCAGGACCAGGCGTGGAACGGGCATGTGAAGCCGGCGGGGCTCGCGCCGGCCTGGAAGTCCTTCAGCCGCCGGCCGCGGTGACGGCAGACGTTGTAGAACGACTTCACCTCGTTCGGCCCAGTGCGGGTGATCAGGAAGGACTCGACGCCGATCTCGAAGTTCACGAAGTCGCCGACGTTGGGAATCTCCTCCTCGCGACAGGCGATCAGCCAGACCTTGGGCCAGAGCTTCTCGCGTTCGAGCGCGACGTAGGCGGGCTCGTAGTAGGGCGCGACCGGGAC